>Ga0209092_10001928_pt1 | contig 19602 bp, 20 predicted proteins | sample FraStrMetagenome_FD_187446 | JGI IMG/M metagenome (GOLD analysis project Ga0209092, IMG submission 187446) | Marine eukaryotic phytoplankton communities from Arctic Ocean - Fram Strait ARC3M Metagenome (SPAdes) (version 2) | ecosystem: Environmental > Aquatic > Marine > Oceanic | place: Fram...
TCTTTTCTTCATCTGATCCCAAGGAGCGTGTTTGAAAATATAAAAGATTCGAGTGCGATCAGTGAAGATTCAACGACTCGATAGAACCCTAACCCTAACCTGCAAGACCTGACAACATGCATTCCTAATCCTAACCTAACCTGCAAGACCTGACAACCTGCATTCTTTAAAAGGAGATTTTTTATTTTTGTCATTATTTTTGTGAAGCCATGAAGCAATAGCAGTAATAATTTCTTAGTATTGTCTTACATTTTTTTACGCCTAGACGTGTGAGATTCTAAATCTACGTCCAAGAGTTAATTTTTTTAACAGTATCGAATGAGAGTTTTTTAGTCTAAACGGTTAGAGGACTTTTCTCTCATTACAAATCATTCTATAATTCTTAACCAGTCCTTCTTTATACACAGAATAGTCATTCATTTAATCTTATAAAGTCACTCAGAGAGTATTTTATCACTGTCACTTGCGTACGTAATTCGTCCACTGCGGTCAGTAAGGTAGTATAATAATTTCTTCCGCCAGCGGCTTGGCAACGACATCCTTCAAAAATCAGGGGATTGATTTGGCGATCGATATCATTTTAATCAATCGTGTAATTTTACTTACAGCAATCGACAGGACAGTTAAATATTAAACAGTCGTTCCTTTAGAGAGCCACAACAAGGAAGAACTATATCGAGGTTTAGACGCAGTATTAAGAATTTAAAACAACACTGGTTTTACTAAACGCAGAATTCACTGCGATAACGAATTTAAGAGCGTAATGGACTCAATAGGAGACGAAATGAACATTGAAATGAATTATGTTAACCTAGATATGCATGTACCTGATATTAAAAGAACCAACAGAGTAATTAAAGAAAGGTTCCGTATTGCCTACTACCGTATTTCATATAAGAAATTCCTAAAATTGATTCGCTACCTTGCAATGGTTTGTACGAAACATAAAACGCATGTGCCAAGTACTTCCCCCTCGTCCGACTTTCTGAATGCCGATCGCGGTGATCTATTGATTCGCGGCTTTTGGGAAGGTTCGACCGATACCATTATTGACGTTCGTGTGACGAATCTTGATAGCAAGTCTTATAAGAACTTGCCACCCAAGAAGGCTCTGGAACGACAAGAGAAAGAGAAGAAAAAGAAATACTGCAAACCCTGTGAGAACCAACGTCGCCATTTCACACCCTTCGTGGTATCAACGGACGGAATATTCGGCTTTGAAGCCCGAGCATTTCTCAAGAGGCTTGCAAAGTTGCTTGCAGAAGAATGGGAGAAGCCCTATCCAACAGTAGGGGGTTTCATTAATACTCGAATGAGTATCGCTCTAGTTAGAGCAACGAATCGATGCATTAGAGATTCCAGGATCCCTGTGAGCAGTATGTCGAATCGCTTTTGTTGGGAAGGAGGTGCAGGACTTGGACTTCTGAAAAGTGATAATTAGTTAGATACTTTACATGCCAAGCAATATTCGAAGATTCGAATGGAGTTTCCATTACAATTTAATTAGCCGAATGACTAACACAAGTACCGAACCTCGGTGACATAAAGAGTTATACGAATGTAGCGAGATGAAACCTAGCGTAATACCTAACAATTAAAATGTATCATGTATCAAAAAAAATTGACATGTGAATATTTTTCCGGGAAAGAACGGGATATCGAAGTATTACTCACCACACATGACAATGTCTAGCGAAAGCTACGACTACAATAAACATCGTGTATGCGTGTTCGGTACGTATGTGCAGGGAAACGTGAGGACAAGTAACACTATGTTATCGCGAAGTGTCGATGGAATTTATCTGAGTCCAGTAAACTCATTGCAAGGTGTCCAAGAGCTAATGAGCTTTGCACCGGAAAAAACGTATCACATGCGCTAGAGTTGTCCCGTGTTGTATGAACGATGCTGTTCTGAATGTAGTGGAGCTGGAGGACGTGGCAAAAACAGGAATCAACTCACCAAAATTTTCAAATAGAAGAAACGAAAATGTTTTATTACATGACGATGCACAACGAGCAAGCACAGCATGTATCGAGTGTCATTTTGTTCATTTAACGGAAATGTCGATAATCTAGATACGTACATATGTACATGTATAAGTTATTAACATGTGAAAATCTACAATTGTCATTGGTAATTGGAAAGGCCAATTTTGAATTTTGCACATTCACATTCTGTGAATCTTTTGACACAGAATTCTCGCAAATATTCGAATGAATATCGACACTTATAAAGAGTTCGTAACGATTGCCCTTAATTAACGGGATTGCTAATAATTAAAAATTCCCTCAAATAAGTAAAATGATTACCGGTAGAAAATAACGTGGAACGCGTGTTTTGGTTCTCGTCTGGACTTTTTCACACAGAAATCAAGCATCGAGTAGCCTACGTACAAATGCAAGCACGAACCATATTCTCTATTCTCATCTTCACGCCCTACATGTAGTTTCGTACGTACCGACAAGTACCGAATAGAAACGATGCGCATTGGGAAATTTAAAGTGCGCACTTCTCTCATGGATACAAGCATATTCTAACAATTGAATCCTGGCGGTCCATTGCTGCGAACGACTCTGACATCGCCTTTCGTTACAAGAAAACGCTGGATACTATTATCATCATCAACACCATCACCAACATTGTTGTAGTCGTTTTGATTATCATGACGCGAAAGTCTGGAAGGCATACGAAATCTCACATATACTCGGCAGTCGAAGTTGACTTCCATTGCGATGAGGTGCGTTGCACTCGGTAGCTAAGATTCGTTTTGTTTCATGTCCTTTTCATCCTACTGCAATGCCTCATGCTTTGTTTGATTTAGGCCAAGAAATTTCTAACAAAGTCGTCCAAAGTCGATCCCGAAAATTGGGGCTCTCCTGGGTTCATGACGAAGGAGATGTATACATCGTTCGTAAGTGAAGTATTGTTTCTTGTTAACGTGTGCGTGAGAGGATTGACCGTTTGTGTGTGAATTATGGATAGGTGACACTTCGTGAGAATTTCCGCAAACGCGACGCAGATTATCGCAGCGCAGTGATGTGCTTTGGAGAGGAAGAGGAAGAGACGTATGCCTTGTGTAGGTGGCTTCGTGCGCGGAAATTTAATGTCGAGGAGACGCTGGTGCTTATAGATGATTGTATTTCTGAGAGAAAGGAGGCAGTGAAGCATGATTTTTACATAGATCCGAGTGCTGCGATAGGAGCTCCGTTTTCATCGTACATTGAGCTTTATCCTCAGTTGTATCATGGTCATGCAAAGAATGGTTGTCCCTTGTTTATTAGCAAACCTGGATTAATCAATATTCATGCTGTCGATTGTATTACAACGCTCAATGGATTGATTAAGCTTCATTGGCATGTTATGCATCATGATTTTCGAAAACGGTTAATTGAACAAAAAGCTTCAATGGGGAGTTCTTTTACCAAGTTCGCGTGCTTCTGTATTCTTGACTTGGATGGTCTTTCTACGACTAGTATTACTCGAAAGGTCATGGAAATTATCAAATGTCAGTCTAGGATTGACAATGTGTGCTACGTGGAAACTTTGAGCAAGATGCTCATCATCAATGCCCCTGTGTCTTTTAGTATGACTTGGAAAGTTATTAAAAGTTTCGTTGATGCTCGTACCCAGAATAAAATCGAGATATACTCAAACCAGAAGAAGGCCACTGCTCGCATATTGGAGTTATGTGAAGCGAAGTACGTTCCTTCAGATTATGGTGGAACGGCAAAAAATTCTCATGATATATTACTAGATCAGACGGGTGCAAGTGAAATTATCAGGCAAGAAATGAAACTGGTTCATCTACGGTCTTATGAAACGTTCCCCGTCAAGGTAAACGCTGGAGAACGTCTGGAAGTTGTTGTCTACACCAAGGCCACAGGAGGCTCAACAGTTACTGTCCTAAACAAGAAAAAGTCTACTATTGCTCAAGAAACTGTCATTCATACATCAGCGCATTCAGCTGGAACAGATGATTTCGAACAACAATATCCGACACAAGTTGAACTCACATCAAATGCTGTGGGGCCGGATCATATCAATATTCGATTCGACAGCTTGACTAGTCGCCTTCACTCGGACTATTATTTGCTGTCACTTCGGTTTTTCAAGAACTAATAATTTGAATTGATAGAAGCCGATTAATGTTTAATCGGCGGGACTCCATTTGCATTGTTCGAAATCTTTACAGGTAGAAATTATCTTGAGTACTGAATAGATACCTCAACCAATGTTATACATAAATCTGGTTATTTTGTATTCCGCATCTAGTTTCGTTACGTGCATCTACCGGAAGCTTTTCTATGTGGACCTATAAAGAAACGAATACCCATACCGCGAACATATTGTTGAATCGTCTTTGTTTTCGTATACCCTTTTCGCGTTGGATCATGTGTACGTTTCCCACTACTCGTTGATGTTTGGTGCACAGTTATCGTTCTGCCTATATTTTTCTTCCTACATGGTATGGTATGACGTACAATTACATGATACTAGCGAATTGAGGTACGATAGCAGGTCGCAAGCGTATTATAATAGTTGAGGCAATATCTTTCACAAACTCTTGTGTAGTGTTTGAAACCAAATAAGCCTGCATCGATCTCTAAGAAATTTCGCTAAAAATTGATTATCTCATAAAACGACAAAAGTTTCAAAGAAGTCACGGCTATGCTTCATGATGATGATTGATTTCACCCTCAGCAGTCATTCCTTACGACTCTACAATGCCTTCACCCCGGAAGACAGCGCCACCTTTCAGAACACCAGCTATTGCTGCCACGGGAGGTTTGAACACATCAGGCATAAACTGTAGTTGCAAGCTATTGAATGCATATTTAGGCGTTCCAATATTCTTTTCACAGATAAAAATTCGTGTACCGTGTAGGCGCATAATTCCGCGGAGATTGCTTAAAGAAGAACCAACATTCATTTCTGCAAATGATTTCTCGTCAAGAAGGCAACTCTGTCGGAAGGTTACTTGCATACCTGTTCTGTCCTTACCCGATTTGCAAAAAATCAAACTGCCTGCACCACATTGTTGAGAAATTTGCGTCGCGTAATGAAAGACGCTTAATTCAACCTTTTGCTTCTCCTCACTTCCACTGTCAATTAGATGGTAGAGGGGTGTGCACAAGTTGTGCACAGTGATTGGATTAATCGGTCCCATCGCATTCATAGAAGAAAATTCAATGGATGAAGATGCATTTGGAAAAATTCGATGACACTGTCGATTGAGAATCTGAAAAGAATATCGGTTCACTTTTCGTCAAAAAAATAAAAAGTTAGAATTCGTACAGTACATCGTAAGTATTATCACTAGATACCTGTGGATAACATATAAGGATCTGACAGGGAGCTTTCTTTTCCGTCCAAGTTATAGCCTGCTACCTTGGTACTCTTTACATTTTGCATCGTATTACTGGCGTATTGCTGAATATCAACACCAACCTGATTCAAAATGAAATTGTAACTCAATATATATCTGACAATGGTAAGCATGAAATAGGTCATACCTGGAAAAGAATTGGTATTATTTCTACTTTTGCAGAATGCAGGAAAGAGTAGTACTTGAATACGTTCTCCTTCATGAAGACTCTCACCAAGATAGACTCTGGTTGGATTGTGACACTTACACCTGAAATGTTTTCGGATCCAGCAACAGGCGTAAACGATGCATCCTTATGATCACTTACATCGAAAGAAGATAAAGTTAGATTTTAATTCCCATTGTATACCTCATATTCCAAATCACTCACAATTCATTTACGATTTCAGCTTTGATCCCAACCTTGCTCATTTCAGTAATCATCCCGAAACAGTCCTGTATCATTCCCAATTCCTTACCAATAGTAGAGAGCAAACCCTCCATACAAACAATATAACCATGCTTTTTCCAGTGTTCAACATACGTTTGTACTTTGCTGACGTTGCTAAGATCTCCCAGATACACGGTTAGGAGTTGGGCAATGAAACCGGGAAGAATGTGCATTTTTCGCATGTTTATTGTGTGACTTAATTCGAGCTTTTCACGCGCCCTTTTTCGTTGTTGCGAACACAAGTCATACTCGGAGGCATTTGTGAAAGGAGTTACAAATCGAGCTGTGTATTGGGAGTCTCCAACACCTGCACCTAAAGAAGAGTAATGTTTCAGTATAGAATGCAAACCACCCTTAGAAAAGGAAAGGAAATGGTCAGCAGGGACTCCAGTTGTTACTGCATGAAAATATCGCTGATCTTGTTGTTTCGGAATCTTTTCAGCAGCCTCCTCGATAGCAAAGGTATGCGTATGCGTATTGATAGGAATGCATCGAAGCAAAGGGGTGGATTTTGACGAGGATGGTCGAAATGGGGCTATTTCATGGCGTTTATTCGTCTTTCATAAAGCAAAAAATCAAAAAAAAAATCACAAACCTCATAATAATAGGAGTTTGAATCTTACCGGTGTGTCAAAATCCAAAGGAGAAGGTTGACAATAGAGATTAGCCAGTTTCCTTAAATCAGTAAAATCGTCTTCACGCTTCTCCTTAAATTGCCAAAGCCAATCGCTTCCAGTGTCGCCAATTTCTTCTGGAGTGAGAAATGAATGAGAAGCTAACTCTGTACAACTCAATTCAATAGGTTTACGAATAGATACCATATTCACAGTACCTATTTGGCCACTACGAGTATACATGCGAATAGGGACTACTGTTGATTGCGAGTTTAGCGTCCTCAGATCTATTGTGCCAATAATTACCTCTGGGGGATTCGACCGTGACTGGATTGAAATAAGTAGGTGAGAACAGGCAGACCGAAATTGAATAACTGGTTCATTAAGCAATTGTTCTCCATCACCACACCACATTTCTTGTCCACTTCTGTTTTCTGTGGCCTCATATATTCTCAAAGGTGATCCCGAACTGCTAAATTTCTTCAAAAAATCAATCAAATCTCCCTCAATACGTAGGGATACTTGAAAAGTTTTATAAACACTATTCGATTGACACAAGAACGTTCCAATCATCGCCTTTAAAGTTGCAGTAGCGGCGGGCAGGACAACGGTAGATTCAACTGTACGCTCAACGGCGGTGTACAAGTTATTGTTTTTCGTAAAACTATACATTGCAGTCAGTGGATAGTTGTATATATTTCTTGATGGACTTGACTCTGTTTGATTGCTGCTCACAATATTATTGTTTCCCATACTACCACCCAAGTTTAATAGATCATGTTCCGATCCCGTTTGCTTCGAAAAAGGGTTCAAAGAAGCTTTTTGAGAATGTTGGGCATTTTCCATTTCGACCTTGCAAGAAGCACTCGGAGAATAGTGTGACAACGTCGGCAGCGGATCTGTCAGGGACCAGCCATGTTGAAACCTTCCAGCAAAGAAAGATTTTCGCATGATAAAGCCTTTGAAGGCTATCGAACTCAAATCACGTTCATCACCCACAATCATAACATCATAGTTTCTCAAATCAGACTTCGTCGCATACTCATTCAGATTCAACACCGAAGAAAAAATCCGTTTACTTCCTTTGAAAAGTCCAATACGCACAGAATCTCGCGGTTCATCCTCCACATCCAACCCAAGAAACAGCGGAAGATGAAAGTTTAACGATGCCCCTCCACTTGCCCCACCATTTAACTTAATATCTTCCGTCCGACTCAACTCCACCTCTTCTTTTTCATCCCCTGCACCAATTCCAAACGCCCGACAATTATACTTATCGGATACCACTTTCTCAGCCGTTTCACTAATTTTTTTCTTGATATTTTGAAACAGTGACGGTTTCTTCTTTGCAGCGTTCGGTTGATAATAAAAGTCGTACGGAGTCGTCGATGATCCATCATTGGCCGCGTCACTGCCATTGCCCGATGATGATGGTAAACGAAATGTACATATTACGTAGGATTTGAGCGTGGGTGGGTGTTTCATCGTTTGTATTCCTGCAGATAATGGATGGGGTGAGATGAGATGAGATGGGATGGGATCTGTGTGTTTTGGATAACAACAAAGGTGTTGTGCTCTCCATTTCCATTTCTACATGTAGTTAATTAACGTGGATGATTCGTGTGTTGCGTTCATTGGCATTGTGTCATTGTCGGTCCAATGGATAGTATTTACGATATAAAGGGAAAGCATATATTTATATACATTACTACCATTGACCAACATTTGTCGTAGAGTACCGATGTATGGACAGGCATCTTACTACTGTATTTTTTTTAAACTGTATATGATAGAGAGTATTTTTGGTTTGTAATTTTGACGTCCCCTGTGTGACGAACGAGCGTACACCTACATGTACATTCATTACCCAAACTACTGCATGTACAACCTCCTTCGACTCTTCTTGTGCTGTAACTGCCTCGAAATCGAAACAAACATTACCATCAACATCTAAATAAATAAAATATGGTATACGGTGTAATTTCTAATTTCCGCCAAGCGCTGCAAATGCGTGGAGGATGGAAAGGATTGTTGGATCACATGTACACAGTGAGTAATGTCTGCCGTAGCTAATTTATCAGATTGACGTTAAATGCTAATCCATCGATTCCATGTGTTGTGATTTGTGACAAATGTTTGTAGAATGGAGATTATCCCTTTAAATTCGGTACACTCATGGGAATGGACGGAGCTGGGAACAAGTACTACGAAAACAGAGTGGATTATCCCTTTGGACAGCATCGATGGGTAGAACCGGGTGATACTCATAACTTTGACTCGTCCTCGATTCCTCCGGAGTGGCATGGTTGGATGACCAGTATGAACGATACTCCCCCCGCGTCCGAGGGTGCCTACTTCGATGCTGCGAAGAATGAAATTGTGCCGACGGCGGTAGGAAGTAATGCCCCGCATGATCATGCGGTGGGGTATCAAAATGAAGAGAATACTGAGAAGTTTAATTGGAAGAATTTTCACAACTTGACTCAGGTACGCAGCCGTGGTTATGGTCTTGGAAATCCCATCGTTGGTTTGCCTCCTGGTGTGAAGGATCAGTACTATACCCAGCCTGGATCGCCCTACAACGAAGCGATTATTCGACCACTTGAGTTTATTGGAAATTTGGATGAAGGTAGCTCGACAGTTCCCCCTGAGAAACAGCGGAGGTACAAGAGTGAAAAGTGGGCGGAGAGGTTACGAACTCCTGAAGAGAAAGCACTTCTCGCGAAAGCTAATGAAAATGCTGCGAAAAAATCATTAGATGCCATGAAGGAAATTAGCGCGTCTATGGCTGCTCGCCGAGGCGCTGGTAGGGGAGCTGGTACTATTTTATAAGCTCAGCATGCGTACAACTAAAATGTCGAAAGTTAATAGATGCTTTTAGATCAATGTCTATCATCTGATTTTTAATATCAACATGTTCTCTCTTTTACGGTAGATGCTTGCTCACGTTTACGCACAATGTTCAGTTCCTAATTTACATGTTTGGATTCCTGATTCGATTCATCACATGACATTTCGACTGCGCGATAAGGCGGAAAAGAGCTTGAATAAGAGTGCCCATAACAAGCGTCATTACGCTTCCTGAACATTTCATTTTTCGGATCGTCCGCATCTATGCTGACAATCTGTTTCCTGGCGTCAGACGTGCGATGAAATAAAGGAGTCAACGAGTTGTAACGGTAGTACAGAAAGGCGGAATTTCAAGATGTATTCAGGTCATTCCCTCTATCACTCTATGTACATCTTCAAGACGTACGATAACTATCAAAGATGCCTTGCTGCAAACAATCCCCTAAAGTCACAAATAGATCTAATAATGAATTCAATCCCAACTTGTCGAGATAATTTCATGTGAAAACCTCATGAAGTCAGCAATCAAATCTACTTGGGGCTCCACATTCCCAGTCTTGTTTCAAACTCAAGTTTTCTGAAAGTGTCCGCCCTAACTTCATCCTTGATTTCTCGCTTCTTCATAACCTCATTAATCGTAAGGCAAATGAATGGCCATACAATTTTGTATAAGAAAAAGTACCAGGGTAATGCTTCAAGATGCTGGAGGGGTACCGAAAGAGACAAATACAAAACAACCAAAATAAGACAAATTACGGAAGCCATGATCCAAATGTAATTATTCTTGAATATTCTTGGATGCAGAGGCTTTGAACGATCCACGTAGCTTGCCGAACAAACCACGAAACAAATCGCAAGCTCTGAAAGAACTAAAGCGCTTGCAGATGATCGCATTTCTCCGTCATAGTCCCTTATATTAGTACACAAAATAGCAGAAGACCAAGTCTTCGCACTACCGCACTCGTCTATTATTGTAACTTCAAAATTTAATAGTAAATCACCAAGAGCGATAAGATATAGAAAACTAGCTCCAAAAGCTGGGAATATGGACCTCACAGCGTTATGAATGTAAATATGTCTCTTTTCATAAGGAAGAAATACATCATTGGATTCGTTTTTAGCTGGAGTTCGCTTAATAGCATCTTCATATACGTCCGAAAAAGCCAAGCTGAATCCCAGAATCGGCAGAAAAAAAACAAGCAATAACATGCTTTCAAGAGGAGGAATGAAAGGGATACACACAGCCACAGAGCAAGGAGCAAATACAAAGACTAACGCCAATGATACACATCCCGTGAGAACGAAAAGGGTGCCACTATAGATTGCCTCAAGAGACTCTCGACCTGCCCCAACTATTTCAGCCAGTTTCATCATTGCTTTCGGGCCTTCAACTTGAAATGCGCATACATTCGATGATATACATCGGACAAGTTGTAAATCTTCTCGAGTCATAGCGCTGGCGAAATTGCGACAATATGGACAATTGTTTTCAGCCATTTCCACACTAATAAGATTTACACCTATTGCTAGATCGGCTGACTTCTTTATGTCTAGTCCCTGAATCGTACTCGAAACAAGTCCGACTACCGATACTGTATCGCCATATTCTTTAAAAATTCGTAGCTTTTGAACATTACATTTTGATATTAATATTTAAGTTATGGCGAAGGCTTTTTGAACAAAATAACTTACCATGGCCTTGCTTGTTTCGCAAGTAACGTCAGTAAATAAACTAACCAGCAAAGGCACATTATCAACCTCGTCTAAATGGGTCTTTACTTCTTGAACTCCATGTGGAAGTTTTGCTTTTTTATCCCATGTCGGCGAGTAAAAGTCAACTTCGCCGTCGTTCAATTCCCTTAAACTGAAAGGCATTTAAGAAGAATGAATAGTCGCTATATGTACGTATCAACTGGTGAAACATACCTAATGGCGCTGTTCCATGAAACATCGATACCCATTTGACTCGCAAGCTCCTTCGTACGCCGCATATTTCTAAATTTAACAAACAAATATTAAAAAAGCAAAATTCATTAACGTAGGTAATGATAATCGGACCTTGGTGAAAAGAATACAAATCTAATTCCTGCACTGTTGCACTGCTCCAAAAGACTCTCTGTTTCACGGCGTGGTCTAATGGAGGAACCCAGCATTCCTTGAAAAAATCATGAATTTAGAAAAGTGCAAAATAACTTGAATGTGTAGAACATACCCAAAAATATTTGATTCTTAACTAAGCCCCAACCTAAATCTTGGTTGCAATCTTTGGAAGGTGCTTCAAAAGTTTCTTTCCTGTTGTCAACTAAAATTGCCTAATATTAAGTCCTTTCAAGTAAGTAAATAGAATAAATTAAACTCAAAATTGAGCCGACTTCATCTTACAGTTTCTGCACATTCACTGCCCATGAATATTTTATGAGCATGGTGAGGGACTGGGGCATAGCTAAATACAACCACGTCCAGATCTGCAAGATTCCAGTCTTTATTCATTTCCATGATAGTCTGCCGATCGATATGATTTAATGGGGATATAATTGAACTTTCACCTATTAATTTTCGAAATATGTAAGATTTTAAAGGAAAATTAGGATGCAAACAAATAATTTACCTTGCCACAACTCTGAGCATAAGTCCAGGACAACATCTGCATCCCCAACAGTAAATAGCTGCGAAGCTCTAGTCCTACTATCAAACCCAATCACAGATGTAGAATCCGGTCTTAAGAGACCACAACCTCGTGCTTCCTCGAGACCTAGGGCGTGTGCGTCAACTGTAAGGCGTCCTTGTAAAAGTTGAGTCGATACTATATGCATTCTCCTAGTTTCAGTGAAAGAATCGAGATAATTGTCTTTGAATCCAATGCATTTTGATAGAGACAGTAATTGGTTACGCTTTTGTACGCGACAAATACTTGGTATCAATGTGCTTAATGCGCCATGTAGCTCATCATCTTCGCAATCATTTTGTTCGTTGTCATCTTGCACTTCTTTATTGCTATCCTGATGAATCAGAAGACATGCCACACCTATGGCTTTGAGCGAAGGGAGAAGTTTCCACCAAAGCGGATCTTCAAAGCAAATATCATTGCCAAAACTCTTGTTACGAAGAGAATTCTGCTCAGAAGCATTTCTATCTTTCAAGTTGTCAATCCAGCGATGTGCGAGCAAAAGCTTTCTTCGCAATCGCTTAAGACTCTTAGTTGCTCGTTCCGAAAAGCCATGTGATGTTATCAAATCATTCGAAGTATCGGAATAATCGCTATCTGCGTGCGAATGGTCAGACGATGAATCGTCGATATCTGCAACGTTTTCTGCCAGAAACGTGGGATGCATGTCGAGGAGCTTCAAACCTTTTGAAGACGGCACAAGCAGTTGTTGTGGAGTTGAATAATCTTCGCACACCAGCTCGTCATCTGTTAATACAAGGGCCGTAATATTTCCAAGTTTCTCCAGTAAGTAGGCGTCGGAAGATGGTATTGCTTGCAACATAGTCCCGTTTCCTACAATCTCATTTTTATAGACAGAACTTTCACTAGAGGGTATAAACCTAGGCAATACTTCGGCTCTCTTCGAATATTGACGGTTATTTAAGGTTGGGATGAAGCGTGCGCACGCCACTTTTACGCAATAGGCTTTCATTAATTGTTGACGTTGATGTGTGCTCTCAAAATTACCATCGCAATTAGTCTGGATATCGTTCCCAATAAGTGGATGAATCGTTGACAAAATTCGAGCCACGCCAATTATCTCTAAACAATATATGAAAAGCGGGGAGACAATGGGAAGTAAAGTTTGTGCACTCAGTAATGGTATGAACATCAAGTACATCCCAATGCCAGTACTATGCGAGAAAACATCTTTTCCAAAGCGCACAACTAAGATGACAAATGAGACAACAAATGAAAGTATCCCAAGAAAAAAGAGTAGTTTTCGAACATGCTTCAATTTTTTGATAACTGATGGCAGTCTTGTGAACTCTGGAAGATCATGTTCATCTTCATCCTCAATTATCTTTTTCAAAATACTCGGTAATGGAGTCTCTAAAACGACGAACAACTGCATGTCCTTGCTCAATGAAAGAAGTTGCTTACTATTCGAAGCAATATTTTTCGCTAGAAAAGATGACTTTCCCGATGGTAAAGAGCTCAATAAGGAAGAGTCGTGCGCCAAGTTTACGTTTTCGCCCGCCTTCACGTGAATTCTAGAATTATGATGTGAGCATACATTCGCGGGTGCTATATCTCCAACTTGAAGCGCGATTAAATCTCCTTCCACCAGCAGGACGTTTGGAATACGATGCCATCTACCCATTTCATTTTGATCACCGGTTTTTCGATACACTCGATAATAATCACCATTTGTTGATGAAATTATCGAGGAGTCATAATCTTTTGAATCTTCATTTCGGATGCCTGAGAGATGACAGCATTCACTAGAAGACATGAGACCACCATTACCTCCATTGCTTTCTTGATTTATCGCTCCAACTCTCAAATATTCGTCTATACCGTGAATCAGATCATTATGACGATTTATTTGGCAAGCCATATTCCGTCGATATGTTCCGAACAGTGACGCAGAAGAAACTATTATGCCCAGTGCTCCCGCCATGACAATTTCCAATCCTTTTGCATTATTATGAAGTTCATTCAATATTCCTACAATAAGCACTGAAATAGATGCTAGAAGTCCAACGATAATATCGTAATATTCGACTGCGATCGATTGGATTATTACAGACATTCGCGTTGTTTCGATCGAAGTTTTTAGCGTCGCTTTTCCCGCCTGCTCAAAATCATGTCGAAAAGATCTAATTTCAGATTTCAATATTTCTCTTGCTTCCGTCCATGATCTTGGATGGCTATGTTCGGGGATTCCGTCTATCATAAGTATTATACATTAATGGAAGTTATAGGGCCTACGATTGTAAATAGTTACTTCTTTGGAACTTCGACACAATAGAAAGTGTTGTCAAGATGGATGATGGATTTGGGATGTGTCGATTGTGCCATTGTTTCCAGGTTTTAGCTTTTAAAACGTTAAAACTGCATTCATATATCGGTATGTTTAAGAGCTTACTAACAATTCAAATGTAGAGTGAACTTCTATTTGATCGGTCGATTTATTTGCGCAACAAAGGTGATATGGTTACTTTTACCTGCATTCTGTATTTCGTTTTGGCATACATATATTTATTTGGATTTTTGCGTAGATATAATCGCGTCATTAATGCCTAAATGATAGAATAATCCATCATAAATATGGAATACAAATATTTCAGTAAATGCAGTCAGAGGATATATTACTCAAACATAAAATTAAACTGATTTTAGCTTCTGAACAAGTAATCTGCCCAACTCGCGCGTCAAAAATATCAACTCCATGTCAGAAACTTAGACTCGCAATTCATCCAAATTGAAATCATGAATGCGTTCATTTGCAGGGGACACATGGGATGATGAACAATAATATCTATCGTGGTAACGGAAGAGGCGGTCTATTTGAAGGCGAACCCTCTCTAACCAAAGAATTTGTTTGTCCTTGTTGTCGTTCGGAGGATTTCACGTTTGATTGTGAAGCTCCCTTGTTCCGGTTCTTTGTCGTGAACGAAATTTGAGATACCTGGTCATTCCATTGAACAAATCCCTCTAACTTGCGTCTTTGTGCTGCGGCCACAGCTTTAACTTTTCTTGGAGAGTAAGGATTCAAAAGATCACTGTCACTACTTTCAGAAGAATCCGAACTGAGATTCAACGCATCGAAACGTGAAAACATGTGGTCATCGTGATGATTTTCCTTTGCACTTTCTCCAAAAACGTCATCAACTGCTTCAAATTTTATAACGTCAGGACTCGGCTGAATCATATTCGGATTGCAAAAGGCAACAGTGCGCTCCAATAATGCGCCATCGTTTGTACTGCATGAAGTCATATTCCCCGCACTGTTACTCTTCGGTGTTCCGAATTTCCGTAACTGAGTGCCATTCCTCCGGCAACTCTTATCGTCGTGTGCATAATCCTTCATTAGAATATCTCTTTTTCCTCTTTAGTTTCGGGATATTGAAAGTTGCAAGTTAAAAGATATATAGATGGATTTCATCAAATAAATCTCGTATATGTATTAATACATGATGTAGTTTATGATGGGGTGAAAGTGAAAGAAGGGAGGTTGGAGGTTTCGATCAAATAACACTTTCACACCGTGAAGCCCTTGGTCGATAAATCGATATTAGTATAGACATTAGCAGCCTTATATACACCCGCTGACAATAGCTACCTTGTCACAAAATTTGTCGACCCGTTCCCGTTGATAGAATAAGAATAAGCAACGGTTATAGAATTCGCTTCGCTGTCCTTAGTTGTATATGCTTCTCTATCTTATTCTGACATGCCTCCAAGTGGAATAGATGAGAGCATTGCAATGGTGAAAAATCACTATATACACCCTTGAAAATCACCACAGAAGAAACGAGATTTTTTTTTCGTTCTATTACAATACACTGTACAACAACATAACCGCTTTTCATCAGTATTCCTTGAATATCTTACATCAAATATGGATGCTATTGTGCAGTTTATTCGGAACGCCCTTTGTTGCATCAAAGACTTGCAGCTTTTTGAAGAGTATGGGATTCACGATGACAAACTTTCGCTCCAACTGATCGGTGCTGACATTCCTGAGCCATTTCATAAAACAACGCCTATTGAGTATTTGATTTGCATATCGCAATTTTATGCATTTGTTAGCTGCAGTATCAGTGGTTTTAAGATGATGACCAGTCGTCAGTACCAGAAACTAGAGGAAGTTTACGAGATTTGGCGGGAGGCATCTAAGAAAACTGAAAAAAGTGGAATTGCTAACCGCATTGTTGCGCAGTCGATCATCAATGAAATGGAAAAGGCCGTGCGCAAAGTCACAGTGGGAATTTGTGTTTTTCCAATTGGAATATCTTTCTTCTGGCTCGCAGCGAATTCTCTTCATGTAACCGAAAAAAGTTGGATTGGTGGTTTACCCATGTTGATTCATGCTTTGACAGCTATGGAGATTTTTCTTATTCCGCTGTTGTATTTCATGTGGAATGATTCTTTTACTCAGATTAAAGCAGCAAAGTCAATGATAGAATTGAAATCAAAGCTTCTGAAATCTAAAAACAATACTGTCGTCGAAGACGATATCAATGCGACTACCTACGAATGGCTTGTTCCGTCATGGTCACCGTTTTGGAAGGAAACTCCAAACTCTATTGATCCTACATCAACCGAGAAAGCGCTTGCAGACGAATTAAAAAAAGTTGAAGCAAATATTGAAAGTTTGTGTCGACAAAAAGGAGAAAACTCAGTCGTCGGTGCTGCTGCAATTTCGTCTTTGGACGTATCCTCATGGAAATCAAGAAAAGAAGGCCAACGTGAATTTCTCTACTTTATCCTGAACTTCATAGCCTTTTATGGATATCTTCTAGGCATTATTGCTTACTATTATCCGGATGATGTCAATAACTATTACGCCTCGGTCGCGAGGTTTTGGATGACGAGCACGGAATCGGACTGGCTAGGCAACTTCGCAGGAGACTTTTGTTGGACTATTGAACCACTCATCATCATATTATCACCTATATATTTTGCAAGGTCCACACCAAAATCAAAGGTTAAGAAGGAGTAAACGCATAGAGTCGATTAAGTATAAATTTTTGAGCTTGATGATGAACATTTTATAGTAAACATAATCGTGGCTCATTTTTGTGTATGTGCAGTATTTAAGGAAAGCGTAGATAAGCAAATCACTTGTTAGTAGCGAATCGAGTAGTAGGTATCGAAATGGATTCACGATTATTTATGCAAAATATAATTGCAGGACTTTTCGGTAATCCCTTGCGAAACGATTTCCATACCATTCGTAGATCCACTAACATCGTGCATAGGTCGTCATTTATCAAAAAATACCCCACGTAGAACCGTGGGAAAGTAATTTGCACATGTAGTATTCTGTGACCACAGAATTATTCCTACCTCTTCATAGAACAATGCACAGATTGGAAGTTTAACTCTCTTTTTTCTTCCACTGACGAGCTTAAGCAACGTATTTCAGGTATCAAAAAACCACCAAAAATGTATTCATATCATCGGATGTTTACTCGAAGGAGAGAGACTATATTCAAACTTTTGCTCATTGATAATGCAGTTTCTAGTGGGGAACATCCGTCATTATCTGTCTTTGTAACGTCAAACTTCAGCTCAAAAATTAACCACGAAACAAGTTGAAAGAAGTTTCCCAAAACGGCCATGTGTAAGCAATTTTGCCCCTTATCGTTCTGTGCATTTAATATAACTTTTGCATGTTTCGTGGATATTTCCCGAAGGCTTTCCAAATCTCCAATTGATGCACATTTAATTACCTTCGCCCCGAGATTACATTCCGGTTTATCTTTGACTGCAAATCCCTCATCCGCGCTCCCAAAAAGGTTCATTTCACGAACAACGGCCAACACAAATGCATCTAAATCTTTTCCAAGATTAGCTGTTATATTTCGCGCTCGAAGCTCTTTCAACAGAGCAAGTTCCTGCTGTTTTGGCACACCTACGAATTCGACCAATTGTTTGTCATCAAAAACTACAGGAGAGTGTAACAGAGAGGCTGATTCTCGTGACGATTCTACTTTTATTCGGGTTCGTCCAACCATTTCCCGTTCAAAATTTCTAATTGCTGAAGAAAAACTTGACTGACAAAGTTTCGAAGCAAGAAGCGGGGCATCAGCGAGTGCCTGATTAGCACCTGTTATGATAGCGAAATCTAAGCTGTCATTTTCTGATAAGTACGCATCAACAACCAAATTACGCACCTTGCCCTTTGAACGGCGACATTGCATGTTTTGCATCTCCTAGAAGTAATATTCTGCTGAAATAATTACTTTCTTTTCGAAAAGCATACGTATCAATGGGAGTTCTATCTCTTAATCCCGTTCCCCAAACTGTTTCATAAGGGGTTGCTGCTAACATCTTAGTTACTGGTTCATGCCAACCGTCACATCGACGCAATGCTTCTTGCAATAATGCTGTGCACGATAACATCGACAGTTTGTCCAACTCTTTTCCTTTATCAAGACGGAAAGAAAGCTGCCACATTGTTTGACGACTACTGTCACTAGAACCGTTACCTTTCAATAGCGCATCTGTAGCAGCAGATCCTCCAAATGGCATAGTAAATAATCTGTGTTCGCCATCCAAGGTATAAAATCCTCTTTCATCCAATAATGGGTGGAAAATAGGTGTAATTCCGACTATGACAAAAATTCCAAGATAATCTGCTGCGCCGTACATAGTTGATGCCACGATACTATTTACGCCATCAGCAGCAACAAGTAATTTGGCTGACGCTTTCACTCTTTTAACTTGGTTCCCATTGACGGAACTTTCTTCAGAAACTTCAAAATGCATTTCGACACTTCCCTTTGAATCAATTCCATTTCCGTTCGTTTCAGAAAATGTCACTAATTTATGTCCCCATTGAATTGTGTCTGGATCGAGCTTATCCTGAAGTACAGAACGCAATTTCTGCCGAGGAATTCTAAGATTACCTCTTTGTCCAAAACCTCTTGAAACCGATGATATTTATTCCAAAATTTTAATTTTTCTGTGTACTGGCTGGTTATCATAATTTATTTCCTCTCACCTTTCTTCAAAACACATGTTTCCAAAGTATCCGAGAATATACCCTTCGTGATCAAAAGTATAATGAGATCTACTCGGAGTATCAAGTTGAGCCAATTCTTCCAACACACCGAGTTTCGCCAACGGGCCTTTCGGATTGTATGTCAACGTCATCCCATATCCATGCCTCTGTTTATTCTCATTGTATAGGCCTTTGTCTCGTTCGTAAACTTTCACTCTCGTAAACCCCGCTTGTTGAAGACTCAATGCAGCAGCTGATCCAGCAATCCCACCCCCAACGATAGCAATCGATGCATCTTTAGCTAGACGTTGGTTTCGTTTGCTTTTCATTCGATGTTTGCGACGAGTAGATAATTATCTTATTGTGAAAGAACGGATCTTGGCTGATGGGTGCTGAATGATCCTTGAAATGCCTTTGCCTCTTGCTCTCAAGTCTCAAGTCTCAAGTCCAGTCAAGTTGTCCTTTGTGGTATTACTAACTTAGCTCAATACCGGTAGGTGCGAACTGCTCCGTATGTCGCATGTCTATGTCGGTGTCGGTGTTAGTTTAGCATTCGCAAACTAGTTTAGCTCAGCCAAAGTCCATCGAACAGATGCTGACGTCACTCATTCAGATCAAGATTCACGATCCAGAATTCGGATGTCGATCATTCTAGA
>Ga0209092_10001929_pt1 | contig 19601 bp, 49 predicted proteins | sample FraStrMetagenome_FD_187446 | JGI IMG/M metagenome (GOLD analysis project Ga0209092, IMG submission 187446) | Marine eukaryotic phytoplankton communities from Arctic Ocean - Fram Strait ARC3M Metagenome (SPAdes) (version 2) | ecosystem: Environmental > Aquatic > Marine > Oceanic | place: Fram...
AAAGACTACACGCCTAGGAAACATAAATAAAGTATGACACATACAATAACAACTACAACAGAAAACCTTACAGTTCACAGTGGTCCAATAAACTACATCATTGTAGGCCAAGGTACTAGCAGAGCTCTTGTAGACCTAGTGTTACTAGAACATCCTATGCGAACCTGGGCAAGTGTTGTGGAAAGCACAGACGGCACAACCAAACGAGTACGGGTGTGGGCAACCAGCTGATCCACGCAAGCCCGAAGGGCGGAAGCTAGATCCTCCAGAAGCTACGAAGTAGTTTAACGCAAAAATTTTAACCTCTTTAACTACGCACTTAACACATTCGCTAACATGTGTACACTCTAGCACACTAACATAAGAAACTAACTAACCACTGCGACACACTAATTGCAACACTATGCATCACACCGTAACTACTGAATTGACATTTGATGAGTCTTATTCACAATACTCTCACCGTAAACATATCATCATTACTAAGATACAATAACCCATATGTTAGGTCTGCACTAGACTCGAATTGTATAATGCTGGCACTTGACTGTGTAGTGTGTACATTACGCAAATAGAGATTCAAGCATGCTGTGTATGTAACTATGTCTTTGAACTCTTGTGCTGTGCCGTGTGCATAGTCTAGCTTGAGTCTGTATTGTTTGTGCATAGTGTATTTACTGTAGTGCTAGAGTGCGTGTACCATTCCCGGGACCGAACACTTATAATAAGTACGAGCATTGGATGCTTTGCTTCGCAAGCGCCTCTTAGCTCATACACGCTTTCGCTTGTACGCTCTAGCGTATGTTGCTAGGTTTTACTGTGTAGCGTAATTAATATAATAGTGTTAGTTAGACTGTGTTGATGTTGACTAGTAATACTATAGTGTTAGTTTGGCCGAAATGGGTCCTGTACTCTAAAAAAATAGTCGCGCAAAAAATTAGGGTAAAGTACTTACAGAAGTGAGGTGGTGATTTCTAACCCATGGTATTTAAAATAGTGATAAAATATTTGATTAAGGCTGTTGTAAAAATGCAACAGTTTATTGTTATATATACCCCGACCCCTGAAAAATATTTTTTTATTTTTTTTATTAATCACAAAAGAAAAAAGGTATAGTAATCTCTTACTATACCCCTTCCCCGAAACACCGTATGACAAACGGTTGTTAGTTTAGTTCCTATGCGGCTAGTGTTAGTAGACTAGCTGTGACCTTCCAGCGTCCTTGTGCTGTGTCTACTACTACAGTCTTAGAGTTAACCTTGCTCACTGTGCCTTGTACTCGCACACCGCGCTTGCTTTCAAAGCTAACAGCATCGCCTATAAACAAGCCACGTGCGCTCTCCTTGCTAATGAATGTCCTGCGTAGCTTGACTGCATCCACCACACGGTTAAGCTCTGCGTTGTCCATACGTGCTACTTGGTCTAGTACTGTGTTGATCATAGTCATATCATTTGCCCTTTGTTGTTTAGTATAAGTTTAAGTTACAGCAATTCAGGGATGCTGTCAACCTATAGTTTAGTCTGCTCTGCTACCTGCTGAACACTTGAAGCCGTATGCTTTGAACACTAGTGCCGCCGCCCACGCTCCTTCTTCCTTAGTGCTCATGCACTGTGTGCCTAAGCCACTTGGGTTCCATATTGAGTAAGCACCTGTGTAGTCTTTGTCTAAGCCTGCTTGCTTCATACGCTTGCCTAGTTTGGTGTTACCTTTGATGTCCCAGATGTTAACCCAAGCAAAGCCACAGTATGCATGTTCGCCATGTGTGTCAATGTATGACTGTGCCGCATGGTGTGCTTCACTCTTAGCTTCGCGGATGATCGCTTGGATATCCTCAACTGTGTAATCGTTAAGTGTCTTAGGTTGTGTAGTGTTTGCTGTGAATGTTAACATTTGATTGCCCTCTTATGTTTAATTTATAATAGTAGTATACAGCAATTCAGGGATGCTGTCAACCTCTCATTTGCCAATTAGTAAATGCATTCCGGAGTAGTCAACCAGTTGTCCAAGCAGTACTGTTCTAGCTCTGATTGTACACGGTCCAAGAACTTGGCCTTCTTACGTACATGAGTGATGCTTGCTTCTCCATCACAGTGTAGGTTCTCTGGTGATAGTTCTGAACCAATCGAGTTCATTAAGTCGTTTGCATCTGTTTGTGCTAGTGGGAATGTCATAGCCGGTGTTCCGAAGATTGCATTCCACTGGTTCTTGGATTCTACGTATGCTTTTAAGTTTTTCATTGTGTGCCCTTTTTTGTTTGTGTGTATATATTATAACATCATTACACTGTGTGTCAACCGAATTAATAATTAAATTTAGTTAATTTAGAGTATTGACTTAGGCAGACCAAGATGTTATTCTGGGGTGACGGCCGTGTCTAACTCTGAGGCCTAAGTGAGAACCTGCACATAAGGTTGCACCCGAGGAGCATTATGCTCAACTCGGGTGCGGAATGATAGAGCGTAGCGTGAGGGCTCAGCTTGCTCTATCTATACAGTGATAACTAGCGAGGGCACACTAGCGTTTCATCACCGTATTCTCTGCCATAGCCTCCCATTTGGTAGGAAAGGCTTTGGCTAAGTCGGCTACCTTTAGTACTGTACGCAATGACAGTTCTCGTAGCTTCTTCTTATTAATATCGACAAAGTCCACAATCTCTTCGACTACTTCCTGTGCCAAGTCATACTCATCAAGCATACCGTCTTTGGTGATCTGTTTAATACGTAACATTTTTTCACGGTCGGTATCAATTGTTAGATCAATATAATGACAACGTGATTCAAGTGCTTCTAGGTGATCACGCATCTTCTTAGACTTAACGTTATCGAACTTGATGTTGGTGATAAAGATTGCTGAGCCTTTGAATGCAAAGCTATCTGGCACACCTTCGTTGCGCAACTTGAAGCTATCAGTGTTCCAACAAATGCGTCGGTTCTTCTTAGAGTCTAGTGCGGCTTTCAAGATGTTTAAGCTAAGTTCATCGCTGAATATGCTGTCACAGTCATCAAACACAACCACGTTGTCTTTGTCTGCCATCTTGTACAACTTACAGTACAATCCAATCGCTGACATTGCACCTTTAACAACTTCGTATTTGGCTGGACGATCATCATTTGCAATCTGTTGAATCAGGTCATGTTTGCCTAGTACTTTCTCGACACCATGTGACTTACCAACACCTGGAGGACCACTTACGATCATTGCACGTACAGCACCCTTCTTGGTTGCCTTGGTCATCTCCTCCAACATGTCGAATCGTTCACGCAATCTTTCGATTGTCTCTTCATCAGTCTCTTCACGTACTTTTGGCTTTGCAGTACCTGCATCTTCAAAGCACTGTGCATCACTGACTGAGATCTTAATGTTACGGTCTGGAAAGCCTCCTACGTCGCGAGCATCAACTGTGATGTATCCGCCTTTTGCTCCAACCTTATATCCGTCAACCAATTTAAAAACCATTCCTGTTAGATCAACTTCGTTACCTCGTATCTTGTAACTGCCCTGCGTAAGTTTAATATTCATATCCTAAGTCCCTCAACTTGTTTTTGTTTACTAGTATAGTATACATGCACAGCATGCATATGTCAACCTTTAAAATGTAGTTCTAGTACACGCCGCTCCTTGTGGAAGATTGGATCCTTCGTACTTTACAAAGTCTGCGATTACCTTTCGCTGTGCTGAACTGAAGTCTTTTTGCTTCAGTCCAAACGATGCTCCTACTTGCGTGAGCATGTATCCAATTTCACTCAGGTTGTTGTATTCCTGAATCTCGTGATCCTTCAACTTGGCCATTGATGAGTTCTCGCTATAGTCCATCATCTTACGACCAAAGTCTGCTAGTTTCTTCTGTTCTGGTGTTGCTTCAAAAAAGTTCATATGCTTGCCCCTTAGATGTAAAAGCTGTTAGTTGGATAGTCTGCAGTCACATAGCTGAAGACCTGTTCGCGTACATCTGTGTCAGTACACTCTTCAAAGTCTTTTGCATAGGATAGCTTCTGCAATTCTCTGTAGGCGAATGCCCAGGCGTTCTTACCACATCCATCTTCAGCGGCCATCTTCTTGCCTGCCTCTGCAATGCGGCCAACCATCTTGTTGCCATTAGTAGTAAACATTCCGTAACGCTTAATTAATGTTGCCATGTTGTTCGCCCTCTTAGTTAATATACTATGTATTATACAGCGTTCTGGGTACGCTGTCAACCCCTAATTTAAATTAATATCCCTGATTGTAAAGTAATGGTGACTTGTTGTCCATTAGTTGGAAGCGGTAGAACATATCAGTTTCTAAGTCGACTTCGGAGTAGTCAATCTGGTAACTCTCTCCGGTCTCCTCTCCCTCTGCTAGGAAGTGATTCTCTTCTGATACACATGCTAGGATCCGCATGCCCTCGCCTTCTTCCTGAACATACACCGCGGCGTTCTCTGCTAGTGCGGCGACATTGGCCAAATGCTCCTTGCTCATGGGCACACCTCCTTGGCCTGCCCTTCGAGGAACTCAGCATAGTCATCGCTCTCCTGAGCCAACTCGTCCTGCCACTCATCATAGGTGCGGAACGCTACTGGATACTCCTTTTGAGATATATCATTAGTGCCGAACTTGGCCATTACGAATGCAACCGCATCCTGGACCCGTGTTAGGCCGGACACGATGTAATCGCTCCCACCCTTCATCTTCCAGTATGCGTTACCACTGGAGAACTTGCCGTCCTCTGAGTGTGCGCCGTAGTTTTCTAAGTATTGAGTTGAGATAACAAATTTCATGTGCAATGCCCCTTGCGTTTGTTTGTTTAACTTATACATATATTATACGATAGTTTAGGGGCTTTGTCAACCCCTAATTTAAATTAAAATGGATTAGACCAACGTTCGTATTGTGACATGGTGATCATGTTGTCCTTGCACAGACTGTCTGTGAAGTTGCTCCAGCTTTCACGCATTGCGATCTTATCACTACGGATGTCTGCATATGCACCTTGCACTAGTTCTTCTTTGAAGATTGAAAGTGCGTTTTGTTTTGTAAGTTTCATGTTCTTTGCCCTCATGTGTTTAACTTATACATACAGTATAGCACCCTAGCACTATACTGTCAACCTCTCATTTGCGGCTTGATCCATTCTTGCATTATTGAAACAGCATCAACATCTGACGTTGCGTCTTTGATGACTAATGCAATCTCATCGTCTGCATAACAATCGACTACTATGTCCCATCCATTGGAATCGATGTTGGCGTTTGCAAATTCTTTAACTGTTTCGACGTACCCCATTTGTCTGTTCCTTTGTTTGCTTCTATACATATACAATAGCAACTTTGGTTCCAGGTGTCAATGCCTTATTTGGATTTTATTTCCCTGTCCGGAGAAGTCTTATAGCGAGGGCACACTGCTCCTCCGGACGGTACTTATAGAGTAGTAAGGGGAGCGCAACACTCCGAGGGCACAGTGTGTCGCACTGCTCAACCCTTACTAACTGGTGTCCCCTACAGGATTCGAACCTGTGACCTACGGCTTAGAAGGCCGTTGCTCTATCCAGCTGAGCTAAGGAGACTATCTTGGTGCGTCCTCCGAGACTCGAACTCGGAACCGTTCCGTTATGAGCGGAAAGCTCTAACCAATTGAGCTAAGGACACTTTGGTGCTCGCAGTCGGACTTGAACCGACATGCCTTGCGGCGACAGATTTTAAGTCTGTTGTGTATACCTATTCCACCATGCGAGCTGTTGTTAGTCGAGCAGTTTATCAGCTTGCTCAGGCGTATCCTTACAAGTTACCTAAAATGTAAATTACATTGTACCAAGTGTATTCGACTCCTTGTCCTAAATTAATCCAACCTAGCATGAACGCAGTTAGAAGTGTTCCGCCTAGTATATCTGTAGCTTTTAGTTCTTTAAGTTCTTGTAACATGTTCTTGCCCTTTTGTTTAACTTGTACATATAGTATAGCAGTTACCTGCTACACTGTCAACACCTAATTTAATCTTTATCTAAAAAAGGTGCTTCCTCTACTGTGACAACATAGGCTTTGCCGTTTGTGTCATGTACAGTCATAACCTTCTTAGTTGACATAAAGTATCCTTCTGTAGGATGCAAGTCCATCTTAGTAGGTCCTACACTCTCCATCAGTGTTTCGTTGTCGCCGATCTCGTTAGATACCAGAGTGTGTATTCTGTTTGCAATGTAATCACAGTATGCTAGTTTCAATGTCATGTTATTTGCCCTTTTGTTTAACTTGTACATATATTATAGCATCAACCTTAGGAGTTGTCGACCCCTAATTGCAATTTCATCTTGATAATTTTTTTGTTGATGGCATACTTCTTCATCTTGACACTAGATGTGTTTCCGTGGAATGAATTTAGGTATCGTTCAGCCTGTTCAATCTTCTGCATGAGTTCTACTTTGTTCATACTCGGTACTCCGTGTTCTTCTTCAAGTTCCACTTCTCCATCACAGGAAGACCAAACTCATCTTCATCTACACAGACATACGCAACGGTCTTCTTTACTATCGCATAACGGTAGCCTTGATCGCCGCCTACCTGGTGTGAGCCAACCCATACCTTGTGTGGATAGTCTTCGCACCATGCAAATGGATCATCGTTGAGTGAGTATTCAAAGTTTTGACCATGTTCCTTCTCTACGAAGTTGCCTATTGGTCCTTTGGTGTAAGTATAGTATCCCATGTGCAATGCCCCTTGCGCTGTTTAACTTAACACTATTATAGCATAGGAGTGTAAAGGCGTCAACCTATTTTTTAACTAATCCTTCAATTAAATTTCCTGTCACCATCTCTGTGTGTAGCTGTTCTAGTTCGACACCGAACGACTCACACTGGGCTACCGATTGTTCTAATACCAATAATTGGTAGTCAGACTCACGCTTCATTGTAACTAGCGTATAGGCGATCGTCACGAGGGCGCCTGCGATACACCAAAGAGGTAAGGCGGTTAATATCCGCCCTACAACCATTGTAAAGTAGTGGACTACCTTCATCCAAGCTTCTCCTGGAATTCCTCAACCAGCTGTTCCAGTATTGCTACCTCAACAAACTCAAAGGTCGGATAACCGTTTACCTTCTGGCCTGTGCTAACCAACCACTCCTTGCCATTCCACAAGTAAAAGAACTCAATGCCTTGTGCTAGTTCAATCCACTCCGGTACGTCACTAAAGGTCTGCGGACTTACATCAGCCCACTCCTCGCCTTTGTTGCGATGGTACGCCTGGACATCGTCTAGCGATTCGCTGAGTGTGCTCAAGTCACCTAGGTCAATAAGTGCTTTGACTAGCGCAGTGTCTGTATAATGATTAAGTAGGATGCGGCCGTTGTGCTCTACATAGCCGTCCCAGTGGCAGTATACGCTGTAGATGCCGTCTTCAGTTTTCATTGCAATAGTTGATCGAGTTGCCATTGGTTATGCTCCTGTAAAGTAAATGATTACGCCGACGACAACAATTAGGTTCATTGTGTCGCCTAGTACGCATGCGGTTCCGTTTAAAATTGCCTGTTTCATTGTGTTGCCCTTTGTTTGTTTCTATACTTATACTATAGCAATTAGGAGGACCAGTGTCAACCCCTAAATCCATATTCTTCAAACAGCACATCTAGCGTGGCATCGATAGTCTCTCTGTCTGTTGCTAGTATCTCATGTCCATGTGCGAGTAGTGCGGATTTGATTGCCCAAATCTGTTCATAGCGGTCTGAAGTCTTTTTGTCCAGTGTTGGTGCTACGAACTGTGCTACTTGTTGTTGGAATGTCATTGCAGTGCTCCTCTGCGTTTGTTTCTATACATATACTATAGCAATTAAGGGGACCAGTGTCAACCCCTAATTTATCATTTCTATTGCTTCGGTTATTAGCATTTCTGCACGACCGGCTTCGAATCCTTCTTCTTCACAGAAGTCGATTGAACTGCTACAATGTATGGAGCAACCAAATGATATCTGATTGGCAGCAAAGAGACAGGCTAGTTGACCTGCGGTGGCTGCCGACCCTACGGGTTTATTGTCGATGCTGAGTTTAATTTTTGCGTTGTCTGCGGATACGTATATAAACATTGATTGCCCTCTTTGTTTCTATATAACTGTTATAGCACATTAGGAATCAGTTGTCAACCTCTTTTTTTATTTTGGTTTGCATACGTATGCAAAAACAGAGTGCGTGTTATGTTATAACATAACACTTGCGTTTAGGTTGCAGTTTTAAATAATTTAGCAAGTTGTGCTTGTGTTACAGTGTACAGCGACGGCAGTGTAACATTGTACGCATAACGTTGCTGTTGTGTTGTACAGTTTACAATTAAAAGCGTATTGTAATTAATTACAGTATGACCAAATTTTTGCATAGTACTTGCCCCTGTTTAATTTTAAAAAACTAACACACAGAATAATGTGTTAGCGTTACAGCATAAAAATGTTTTAAGTTTAACAGCTTTGCAAGTTTTAATTGCGTGTTAAGTTGTTGCGTTTTTGTAAAACGTTTTGTTTTACTTTGCACAATGCACAGGTCTGCAACGACTGCGTTTTTAGTTTTGTACGTATAGTGTACTTGTAAGTTTTGCATAAGTGCCCCTATTTAATTAATGTAAAACTATTATAACACTTGCACACAAAATGTGCAAGCATAGTTTTGTAACGTTTTGTAAAGTTATTGCGGAGTATAACATACGTGCAATAAACTATTATACATACATTCCCGCACTGCTGTATCCATATTGCTGTTTAAGCATGCGCTTGCAAGTTGCGGAATAGTTGTATAGCTAGTGCTATTTGTAAACAAAAATTTTATTTTTGCACAATTGTCAATAAGACAATAGTCATTTTTTTCTGCTACAGAATCGTGTGCGCAGTTTGCAATTTGCTGTGCATAATGCTGTATAGCGGCAGTTACTGTATTGTTGTAAGTTTGCATAGTTTTTTCCCTGTTTGTTTATTAATTAACTTGCAACTATTATAGCAAAATACTACAACAGTTGCAAGCGTTTTAAATTAATTTAAGCAATGTTATACGACAAGTTTTTTGTAACATTGTAGACAACGTTAACGTTTGCTTGTGCGTTATAACTTTGCGACATTGCAGTAGTATACGCTTGCTTGTTATATGCAACAACGCTAATGTCTGCTTGCGTTTGTGCGCTTAGTTTGTTATAGCTTGCGACAGTTATTAGTTGCGCAGTAAACAACGGAGACATAATAGGATTAGTTACAATTAGTGTATTAGTGCTAGTAATGTTTTGCATAATTTTTACCTGTTTGTTAATGTAAAGCTATTATAGCAAAATGCGTCTCTGTTTGCAAACATTGTTTTGTAAAGTTTTGTAAAGGAAAATAATTAATTTAGGCTCTTTACATTCAAAAAAATTTATGTTATAATAAACTGACGGGCCTCGGTCCGGAACCGCACCAACCAAAAAAATAGGCACACTGTCGAGAGGACCAGTGTGCCTAAGTTATATGCCCTAGTCGGACATATACTTTTCCATCGCTTCACCTTCTGCTAGGGTGATTCCATATTTGCGAATATGTTCTGCGTTGCGAACAATGCGACCAGCTAGAGCACGTTCAAGTTGCTCTGGGTTTAAGTAGCTTGCCTTAGCGCGGAAGTCTTTGATTTCTTGTTGTGTCATTGTGTTGCCCTTTTATGTTTAACTTATACATATATTATAGGATCTTTATACACCCATGTCAACCAATAAATGTCCATAAACTATACCAAATACAAGAAGGGCCGCAGCCAACTTCTCGTATCCTGTGAACATATCTAAAATGTCTTTAAGCATCAGCAAACTCCTCTTCACAGCTCATAGGATACTCGTTAGCTTCTAGCATGCCCTTGACATCGTCTTGTGACATATACTTCAGTGCCGCTACCAACATGTCCTCTGCGGAGAACCCCATGTCTTCAGTTAGTTCAATTGCGAAATCTCTGTAGTCTACCATTTTGATTGCCCTCTTAATGTTTAACTTATAATAACAGTATACGACCTAAGCCGTATACTGTCAACCTCTTATTTTAAATAGTTTGGTCCGGTCCAGTTGATGTTGTAACCTTTAAACACGTTGCCTCGTGCCTTGTTACGTGCAGGCGCATTGTAGCCAGCTGCCATTAGTATGTCACCTGCTTTAAACTTAGCATCATCTTCCTGCATAACAAAACCCCAGACACTGTTCTGTGTCATCACTTTTGTATACTTCTTGCCTTCTTTGTAAGTGATGCCTTCGTTGAATTGTTTGATCATGTTGCGGTTGATGTCGGTCAACTCTTTAGTATGATTGCGGCTGGTCCAGCCTAGGTAGTCTGCTTTGATCTCTTCGATCAGTTCAAGTATTTGATTTTGCATAGTTTGCCCTCTTTGCTTTATTGTTTAACTGTGTACAGTATAGCACCCTAGCACTATACTGTCAACCCCTTATTTCTTGCTGCCAATGTCTTTGATACAAGGGTGGCGCATTGTGGTACATCCATAACATTTACACATCAGTTAGATCCACCCTGGAGTTGTCTTCTGGTAAAAACCCTATCAGCACATCCTTTGGGACCTTCTGAAGCATTTCGTAGAGTGCTGTTTCATCACGGTCGTTGAGATCATTTTTGATCTGTTCGATTACCTTTTCCCAGATATCCATTACACTTCCTCCGTATCATATTCATCATCTTCAGCCCAATCGGATTCGAACTCTTCCAATTCGCGACCTTCTGCGAACAACATCAACTCTACGGCCAACATCCGCGCCTGGTGCCGTGTCAATGACAAGTGGTTGAAGAAGTCTGTTGAACCGCTTGTGGTGCGTTCGCTCTTAGGTTTAACCTGCGTAACCTGCAAGCAACTCATTCGATCCTCACCACCCCAGAACCTAGTCTGAGTCAATTCGTTCTGTGCTACACAGTCTGGAACGTTTCTTAATTCTGTTGACATTTGGATTGCCCTCCGTTTGTTCTAACTTTATATATACAGTATACAGTCGATTGCTTTACTTGTCAACCCCTAATTTAATCTAAATCACAAACCCATTTACCTGCGCCAGCGTGTGCCTCATACTCTGCAACCAAGCTACCACCTAGTCCGAACGGTGAGCGGATCTCTGCTAGTGGCTTGGATGAGAATTCACATACTGCTGTGGATAGCAGTTCGACCTGCTTGAAGCCTTCGTCTGTGCCATAGCCACGGTTTACGAAATGAACTTTTAGTGTTTTTCTAGTTTTATTTTGCATGATGCCCTCTTGCTTAACTTATATAAACACTATAGCACAAGTGCGCTATAGTGTAAACCTTTTTTTTTAATAATTGCAAATAATACGTAGTGCAAGCGTATTGTAGCCCGCTTCGTTACATGCATCCTCAAATTGCTCGCATATACACTCCCTGTACTCTGTGTCATAACAACAAATTGCTCGCGCCGCTTGTTCCAGCGTAAACGTATACGTAGCAGTTTCATTGCATAGTGTGCTATACAGCATTTGCAAATTAGCAAGCACTTCCAAGCTATCTGTTAAACGCACAAAGTACTCTTCTTCTTCTCTACACTCTACGTTTATTGTTGTTAAACTTTGCAGTGTATCTGCAACAAATTGTAGCACAAACGCTTTTTCCGCTTGTGTAAATTGTGTTTGCTGTTGCTGTGTTAGCAAGTTAAAATTTTCATCACTTACTTCCGCACAGTTTGTAAAATAGCTGTGTTGTGTTAGTTGTGTTTTAGTAGTTTGCATTTAAAGCCCTCCAAATGCTTGTTTAAGTTATAATTGTTTATAGTATACTAATTTAGATTGTGCAAGCGAAAAGTTTCCAACAAAAACAAGCACTTACAAAATAAATTTATTTTCTAACCTCTTGAAAACATTGATCTCTTAGTGGTTGCAATCTCAAAAATTCTGTGCTATAATGAACTGACGGGCCTCGGAACCTCGCGATAAAAAAGATTTAAAAAAAATGCATTTAGGGGTTGCATTCACTTTCAAAAGATCCTATAATATATGTATAGGGTAACAAGGCAAAGGGGCAAAACTAGTACTATAAAAATTGAATATTTGAAACGGTTAGGGCTACTGAAATCCGCAAGTAGAAGACAAACACTGGAGCTGGGCGGTGGTTCTGTATCGTCGCGAAATGGCCGCCAGTCAGTTTATTATAACATCTCTTCTCCCCACCGTCAAGCCCCTAAATGAAAAAAAAGCAAAAGAACACGGTCCCTGCTAAGTCATTGATATCATTGGGTTCTTTCTGCTCGTGTTTCTTTTGTAACCTCTTGTTCTAGTTAAAGAAATTTCTCCAACAAAATCAAAGACTTAGCGTGTACAGTTAAACCTCTCCCTAACCTCTTGAAATCATTAGAGAAAAAAAATCCAATAAAATCAAGAGGTTATAAGTCTTTGAAATCATTAGAGAAAAAAATCTCCAATAAAATCAATGACCTAGAAAAAATCCAATAAAATCAATGACCTAGAAAAAGTTCAATGAATTCAAAGACTTAGACAATGACCTTGATCCGCTACAGTGAAAGGTTGAGAATGGCAATGAACTCACATTAGACTATAGTAGCCGCACAGTAGACCCCACCTTAGACCTATACTATACAGTGTAGACCATTGATCCCTACTAGTCAAAGGTTGATTGAGTACTATACAGTGTAGTAGACACAGTGGTTGACTTCTCTTAGTGTATAGTGTACACATGCACTAGCTATACTCTACTATACAGTGTAGTAGACTCACTCTAGGCACACCGTGAGGCACCATCTAAGGGTGGTTTAAGCACGGCTGTACACACCGTATGACCATGGTCGCCGTATGGTTCCACGTAAGTTTATTACAATTTTAACAGTTTTTGCGCAAGAAAAAAAAATGGTTGCTCGTGGTAACGAGAGGCATAGTTCAAATACTTTTCACTATTCTAATCACCCTCGCAATCCACCATAGATCCCACTACAATCATCAACCTTTCACTGTAGAGAACCAAGGTCTACTCTAGGTATTGCGTGTGTGTACAATTCTAAGAGTGCAACAGCGGGGTCTATTGTGTGTCAACCTAACAACCTAACAGCGGGGTCTACAGTGTGTACAGCTATAGTAGTCTCTTAGAGTGTATCATCCTTTATACTATACAGTGTACTACTATGCTTGTTTCTTTTTGAGTTTAGCTTGTGTGTTAATATGATGTAGTTGTTGTTGTAGAAGTTCTCTACTAACAGTATCAAGTCTAGGGTCTTTGAGTTTGTGTATAATTTGTTTTCGTGTCATTGTGTGTAGGGTTCTATTCGCAGTTCGTCTGTGGGATAGGATAAGAGTAGTATGCGTACAATCTCTTCAGCTTGGTTATATGTGGGGATTGCGCTTGCCAAAGTGTTTTTGTTTGTGCAGTCGTATACTCTATACAGTTGTGTCATTTGTACAACAGCCAATGAGTACAATCATCACAAGGATCATCGTTCTGAAATGGTATGTGTGGTGTTTCTGTCATCATATATTTAATCGTGTTGTGTGCGATCACAAAGCTGGAGTATTAATTATCGTTGGCTGGAGTTGGGTCTGTGGGTACAAGAGTCAGCGTGGGCTTGGGTTTATGATCTTCATAGCGAAGGATTGTTATATCGTTACCTGCTTCGTCTGTGCTTTCTTCTGAAGTGACTCGTACGCTGGCAACACCAAATCTAGTAGCTAGATCATCGCCCATTGCGTACAAGTCTTCACGTGCATCATCGTCCATTTGTAGATCAGCCACACCACCTACAATGTTTAGTAGGGCTTCTAGTAGTGCGCTAGTTTCATCATCTACAGTGTAGTAGGGAGGAACGTTGCTCATAGTTTATTCTCCAGCCATTGTTTCAATTTCATCAAACATAAAGTCTTGATTGAGTTGCTGTTTGAGTGTGCGTAATTTTGTGTTAGCAATGCGTACTGCTTCATCTACCATACTAACCACAGTTTGATCTTTGTCCATGCTGAACCACGCATCAATATCCTCCGCAACACATGATCCTTGATGCTGTTGGCTTAGATGCATGCCCCTGTATGATACTCTCACTCTACTAATAAAGTGTTCCCACTCACCTGAGTCTAGTTTTGCAGTTAGTTCATGATAGTAGTCGTCACTTGGGTCAAACACAAGATCAAGTTGTGTGGTGTCAGGTGCATACGAATACTCTACACTAAAATGGCCTCGTTTAAATTCAGTCACCACGGTGTAGGTGTTGCTTTCAAAAAATGTGTGCATGTTATTTCCTTTGTTTATACTAGTGTTATACATTCAATCATCCGCATAGTCAAGTAGTTTTGGATGCTTTAGTTTCTTTTTGATCTTATTTTTGATTGTGCGAGGTCGATCCAGCATTTGTGCATCTCTAACTCTGCAACTGTCAAAGTTTCTCTGCTTGGGGGCTTGCGGTTTGCGAGCTTTAGCCATCAATCTGTGACCTTGCTTGTGCAACAAGAGTTGGGTCTGCTAGTACAAGCACATCCAACAACAGTTTCTTCTCTGCAATGTAAACCTTTGCAAACTTAGGATCGTGGGCTAGTATGCTCACACTGTTGTCAATAAGGTCAGCTACTTTAATAGTCTGTGTTAGACTGTCACTTTGGGCAAGTCTAGCTCTGTCCATTTCTTTTCTAGCACGTCTGTTTGCACCATTCATTACATACGCTGTGTCAGTAAGGCTAGCAACAATGCTCTGCACTCGACTGCCGAATACTTCTAGGATAAGATCTGATGTGATGTTGGTATCTTCTACTACGTCATGCAGTAGTGCGCTAGCCAATACGTCAGGGTCATTAATGCCAATGTCTACAAGTGTGCGCATAACTCTGCGCGGGTGTACAATGTACGGCTCGCCTGTGTACTTTCTAGTTTGGCCAACTGCGGCATGTGCGGCAGTAGCAAAAGCATCTGCAAGTTTTACTATGTCCATAATGATCGCCCTTTGTGTTTTACTTATAACACTATTATAGAGTCAGACTATTAGATTGTCAAGTGTTTTTTGCTTGATACATTGCTCTCAACATCCAACGATGTTTGTTAAAGTAGTAGCCGGCATCGTATTTGACTTGCTTTCCAGTCCAAAGAAATATTTCGTCTTTGTGTTCGTACCATTTCTCATGACAGTATATACGAAATGCACTAGGCATTGGCGGGGTCTCTAGAGTTACATTCACAATTTTGTTCATAAGAGTTATGCTCCTGATTTAGATTGTTTTATTAGCTCTGATATCTGTCGTTTGATTCGATAGATATCTTCTTTTGTTCCTTGCTGGTGCTGATACTTAACGTGGTTGCGTTGCATATCAGCAAGTGTTTCTAGACGTTCTTCTAGTAGTTTGTTTAATGCTTCAATCTGCGGAGTCATGTTTTAGAATCTCCGGATTGTTCTTATGTCCGCGAGTCTTAAGATACCCGTTTTCGATAAGATTATCAATAACAGCATTAGTGGCTTTTTCAAGCCCGTTCTTAATTCCAACGGAATAGCCGATCCATGTGCCTGCTATGTATGCAATGCCAAGCCAAAGGTAAACTGAATCAATCATTGGCTATCACCGCATCATCAACGTCCCAAATATCATCAAACGATAGGACAAACTCTTTGCCAGTCTTTTCGTCAACTACTTGTACTTGTTTATTTTCTATATCACGTATCTTAATAACACCAATGCCTTCGTAGAGGCCGGGTGCATCGAATGGAGTATCATCAATACCCATTGGTCGCCCAAGAGTATCTAACATGATCTCAATTTTAAACTTACAGGCATATGTTTTGCCTTGTTCAATATCGTGAATGTCATACATTACTGCGTTGCCTCCTGCACCATAGATGCGCCGGCGTTAACGCCTTGCTTAATCATTTCAGTAGCGCCTTCGACGTCACCTGGGTTCATATAAAGGTAAGCGCCTACTGCACCAACTGCGATAAAAATAATTGCCTTAATCATTTTGTTTCTCCTTTAGTAAATAACTTCTTTAGTATAGTGTCTGCAACAGGACTTGTCAAGCCTTGTTTAACTAGATGATCAATCACATCTAGTATTTCAAGCTCTACTTTTACAGACTCTTTGGTTAATTCGTTGTAGATTTGCCCTGCATCCATGTTAGTAAAATTATATGGAATAGCTGCCATGGTTGTATAGCTTTGCACCCAACTGGCACTTACACCTTTAAACTTTTTAGGTTCCATTACACTGTTACCTTGTTTGATTCAAATAGGTGTTTAACTTCTTCATTCTCCCAATCAATTCCTTGACTGAATTCACGGGCCATATCAGCTTCGATGGTTTCTGCTATTGTTTGATATTTGTTTATCAAGGCTTGTAGACGTCTTGCTGTATACGGCATTGCCGCCTTCTGAAGAACAGTTAGGTCATTAATAACTTCATTTAGCGTTTGGTAATCCATAATAGTTGCCCTTTGTATTTGTTTAACTTACATATATTATAGGCTCATTATTTCTTTTTGTCAACCACTTTAGGATCGACTGCTTTCTTCTTTTTCTTGCCCCATGTGTACCCAATTTCATCTGGATCAGAACGAGCACCAGGATCACATATGGTAATCTCATTACCTTTTGCTAACCATTCGGCCATCATTCGAGCATCTTCTTCAGTTTTTGTTTCTCTAGACATTTGGTAATTTCCTTTTGTGTAATAATTTTAATCTTGCACCATCTCGGTCCCAAGATACCCATGATGTGGGCAAGAATCTTAAATGTAGTGGCCATTTCCTGTGCTTCATGTCAGTCCAACATTCGGATCTGTGCCGTGCAGTAAGCCACGTTCCTCCTATCCAAGATAAACCAACACACGCAGGGTATCTTAGTTCATTTGATTGCTGTTTAGCAAATAAGGGCAATACTACACCTTTTGTTTAGCTTGTATACAGTGTAGCACCTAAACACTACACTGTCAAGTTCTAATTAAGCACCGTCGTCCATCTCAAACGAACCCCAGTATTCATTTACATCTATAGAGTCTTCTTGCACTTCGTGCCATACTTGTGCTTGGCTCTTACCGTGCTTCTTAATAAACTCTGCTAGTGTCATATCATATGCATCTTCTTGCATTTCGAATACCCAATTACCTGTTTTGCTCATTTTACTAGTCTTTCTGAAGTTGTAGATAAATTTTTGTAAAGTGCAACGACTCTATCGTTGTAACGATCTTCTGTAAGGGCAATAGTATCAAACACTGTACCCCAATAGTTTCTTCCCCATGCACTAAGATTATCTCGCTGTAATATACGCAACACAGCCGCTCGTCGTTCAAGTTGTCGCTGTTCGTTGAAAGGTCCCATATCGTAGCCCCCTAATCCATTAATGATTCGTATGCGTTTTCGTTAACATACATTAAAGTATCGTTATCTTCGTTTAGTTTGTCTAACTGTTCATCTGTTAGCTCTACGCCGTTAAATGATGCAGACTCAACATACGCATCGCAGAAGTCTGGATAGTCGTACATTTCAACGCCGCCTAGTTGGATATCTTCTAAGTGTTTAATATTCATATTGTTTGCCTTTTCTCTTACTGTGTACAGCAAATTGATCTTTTGCTATGCAAAACTTCTTCACTATATATAATGCCTAATTTTTAAACTGTCAAGTATTAATTTACTTCTGGGGAGGATTAGGTAAGAAGGTCCATCCTTCTCCACATCTAATACAAGGATCATATGACTTATATCCATAGTCGTTTACATTAGTTGAACCTGTCCACTCAGGAAGTGGATTAGTTGATGCACATGCACTTAAACTTAGTGCAACTACTATAATAAAAAGTTTATTCATTGCTTACTCCTCTTGTGTTATTGTGTATTATACATGTCTTTGTACAAATGTCAACCTTCTTGAGCAACTAAATACTTGTGCAGAGATACTTATCTGCCATATCAAGGAGAACTTCCAATGACTTTAAAAAATCTTAGCCTTAACTTAGAAGTGGGGCAAACCATCCTAGTGGGTCAGAACGACAAACGAGCAAAAATCACAAAGATAGAATTTCATGAAAAGTCAGGGACGGTTGCTATTAATACGACAGCCGGCCCACGTAGTGCGTTAACCTTTAGGCTCTGTGAGCAAGACCATGAACGCGATAGTGGTTCCTACAATAATCCGGCTGACAAGTATCGTTGATAAATACTTTTATGAAAGTAGATAACATATTAGAAACTGATAATGACATTGCAGAATGGAAAGCAACTAAAGAGCTTTGCACAGGGTCCAAACCTGATAGTGCAATTGGGTCAAGTGCTTTATCATCTTGTAAAGCGCAGGGCTACAGAGCTAGAAAAACTAAAAAAACCCAAAAGATCGGTAAGACGAGAAAAAGGGTAGACGGTAAGAAAAAGTCAGAAAAATACGGCGGACCTGTTAGTCCAACTAAAACAGGCTAATGAATTATACAGGACGTCTTATTGTGGCGCACCCAAAGCTGTTATCTACCTTTTTTAAGCACACTGTTATCTACATTTACGAAGATACTGAAAATGGTTCTCAAGGGCTTATATTAAATAAGCCTAGCAAAATTGCAGTCAATGAAATCTTTGCCGAGCAAGGGTATAACATTACTACTAACCAAAGCCTATATAAAGGCGGCCCAGTGCATCAACGTGCAGTTAGCATGATACATACTGCTGAATGGTATAGCTCTAATACACAACCGGCAGGCAACTATAATATATCAAGTGACGACTTTATGATTGAGAAGATGGGGTCGGGCAATACGCCGGCAGCATGGAGAATGGTAGGCGGCGTGTGCGGATGGGCCCCTGGGCAACTCCATGCAGAAATAAACGGTATTCCACCGTTCACTGAAGACAGAAGTTGGTTGACATTAGTACCATCAGACGCTATAATGTTTGAATATGACGGAGAAAGTCAATGGCAAAAAGCTCTACAAACTAGTTCGAGTCAAATGGTAAACCACTTCTTCTAATATACCTGAGGAGAAATAGGATGAATAAAATAATTACCCTAGTTCTAATAGGACTATTAACACTGTCAGGACAGGCAGTTGCACAACAAGAACGGAAACAGCTACCCCCGGGTACAGTAATTCTACCATTGGTAACACTATGCTCTCCACTAGAACCAGACCTAGGCCTGTATCAAAAATATGGCGAAGTAGCCTTTGTTGATGGCGATGCAACTTTCTATATTCCAGGTAACAAGTCAGTTAATGGCAAACTAACAATCTTTATGAAGCCAGGCTTCGATGATAATACATTTACTGTAATGTTTAAAGTAGGGCAAATGTACTGCATGGTTGCATCAGGTAAGAACGCATTGCCAGCAGAACCTAAAGAACTTAACGGCGTTGGAGATGACTTGTAATGTGGACATTAGTTTTTATATACTTCTTTGAAGTAACACCCTATGTAGAATTAATTAGCACTCATACTAGTATGACAGATTGCTTCCAAGCAAGAGAAGAACTTAGTGAGTTTCACGGCAAAGGCGGCGGCTACTTCAAAGCAGAACAACAAGCCATCTGCATAAACATGAACGAATCATAGCAAAGAGGATTACTTCAGTGTCGCACACCCTGTTATTGAATGCAGACGCCCAACCAGTATCATATCTACCCCTATCGGCCATACAATGGAAAGAAGCCATTACATATCTATGGCTAGATAAAGTTACA
>Ga0209092_10001930_pt1 | contig 19590 bp, 11 predicted proteins | sample FraStrMetagenome_FD_187446 | JGI IMG/M metagenome (GOLD analysis project Ga0209092, IMG submission 187446) | Marine eukaryotic phytoplankton communities from Arctic Ocean - Fram Strait ARC3M Metagenome (SPAdes) (version 2) | ecosystem: Environmental > Aquatic > Marine > Oceanic | place: Fram...
TCACAAACATGTTAGCTAAACATCAAAACAATCCAACAGATAAACATATAAGTTCAGCGAAACACGCAATTAAATATTTGAAAAGCACCAAAGGAAGAGGCATCACATTCACCTCTGACACAACAACGAAACTTACCAGCTTCCTCCATTTTCCCATTCAAACAACAAAACTGACTGGCTTAACAGATGCAAACTGGGGCCCACAGGACCAATCCATCCCCAAACCTAACACAAAACTTGAAGAACTTGATCTCTTCAAAACGAGATCGATATCGGGACACGTCATCACTTTACACGGGCCAATACACTGGTCATCTAAAAGGCAGAAAATAACAGCAAGGAGCAGCGCAGAAGCTGAAATATACGCGACCGATGAATGTGTAAAGGACATCCTACACATTCGAAACATCATTAAAGATTTATCACTGGAACCACTACTCCTTCATGAGAAAACCACCATATATAATGATAATATGGCCTGTGTTCTTTGGAGCAAGAATACCACCACCAAAGGACTTCGATATCTGCAAATAAGAGAGAATGCAATACGTGAGAGTGCAAATATTATTCAAATTGAGCATATAGCTGGCAATATAAATCCAGCAGACATGTTTAGTAAAGAAGATAAAGATCCAGAACATTTCAACAGACTAAGAGATACAATAGTCACACCTCCATTCCAACGCATACACATTAAACATCCAACACCAATGACGATAGAACGTCCAGAAAAACATAAAGCAAAAGTATCACCATCGGATCATACATCCACAAATCCCACGATGACACCAAACTTTAAGTCATCTACGAGTATGCAACCTCCATCGCAGCAAATACACAAACCTTCACAGAATATAACTTCTACTCATTACACAACAAAAGCAGCATCAACCGCTACGAGCAATTCTGAGTCCACTTATGACATCAAAGCTATACATACAAATGAAAACGATGTATGTCAATCCAATCCTGAACCAAAAACCCCATCGAGGATGGCGTCTATGCATCAAGCCGGCATGGCAATACAGGAAAACAAACATAAAACAACTTCTCCTAAGAGTACTCAAAAATGCAACGAGCATAAACAACAACCATTATCACCAAAACCACTCGTCACAGCGCCAAACATTCGCAAACATCCAAACAATGACAGAAACGAAATCCACTTATCTTCGGTCAAATCCGTGTCATTCAATATGTCAAGAAATGAGACAATCATAATAGAACCAGGTCAAAATGTACTTACCTTCGCAAATTTAGTTCGCAGGCAAAATCTTTCATCCCGCCAATTCGATACCACCAAATTAATCATGAAATCAATTTTGAAAAATTAGTCCATTGTAATCAACCAATAATCATGGACGAAAGGGGGGTGTTGTACATACATGTGTACGTACGTACTTCTTCCTCCATTAATTACTAATTAACACACAATTACCCAATCTATACATGTTCAGATATCTGCGCCGATGTTAGATTCGGTGGAATGGTTGGTAGTGCTCCGGGATTTTGCAGAGGTGGAAATGGACTTCCTGTAATGCTTTTTGTATATGGTGGGGGGAACTGCCAGGCCTACGAGGTCGTGATGTCCTCCTCCTATACTAGTTAAATGGACTGACGCTGCGTTGGCCTTGTTCACTTTTGTATGAATGGCTGTGATGACGCCATGAGTTGGCCTGCCCTTGTGTTTTGGTATCACTGGATGGGGAAACCCTTCTTTGATGGTTTCTATGTTGGTGCTCATTTTGTTGGAAGCAAAGGTTGTTGATTGTGTTGGAGACGAATTAGTTAGAACTGTTGATACGACGAATAAAGAGTTGTGTCATTGTCAATAATATCGTTCTAAATAATTAATGAGTTGTAATAATTAAATCAATCAATCAAACAATTCTTGTTCTGGAGAGCATTTTATACATGCGCGACGTGTCCACATGTAGGAAATGCAGATATGTTTGTAGGAATATCAACAATAAGGTATGCTCCTACTGCATCCGCTTCTTCGGTCTAGTTCTCAGGAACCGTCGAGATCTTGAGAAAATTGCAGAATTGATTTCAAAATTGAAAATCAAATACAATTTTTCACATCAACAAATGACAATAAATAAAAATCATAACCAATTTTTTGACGAATTTAAGAACATCCTACCTTTTCATTTTCTCAAATCCTTCTCTCCGGAGTCGTAATTTCAACTCCCGGTTCGTTTGAATGAAGTAGTTGCAAAAATTGTCCGCGTACAATTGCCTAAACATTCGTTAAACTAATATATTAGAACAAACAAACAAACCTTTTCATTTGCTCCTTTTTATAGAATATTGTACTTTATATTTGAAGTAATGCTTATGGATATGAAGTAAACATGATATATAAATAATACACAATAAAAAAGCCTTTTTATGTGTTCTAAATTGATGCTGCATGCAGATTAGTTCGAGTTTAGGCAGAATATACTTCTTTTCTATACAAAATGCAAAATTTACAATCGTGTTATTTGAACAAGGAGCTGATGTTACATTTCGTCGAGGGTATAATATTTTGCATCCTATTGTTTTCGTACAGAGTATTGCAAGTCTCATGAGCGTCCCACGAATAATAATGGAAAGCATAGCAACAACATTTTTCATATACTCTTTGTCTAACCTAACATCAACTTTTTATCACCTAATATGGGAAATGAGGGGGAAAAAAAGAGTCGTATCTCAATTAGCATCCAAAGCAAACGGTGAATGAAATTTGAAAAAGAGAGATTAAATGAATTAGTATTAATATGAATTCATTGTTCATAGTATTGATTCACTATGAACGAAGTTTGAAGTCAACATTTTTGATTATGAAAAGAAACAATAATATCATGTTCCATTCAAAGGATGTTGCCTCTATTCTTTGATAAGCATAATCACAACTGAATTGTTGGATAATGTGATTGAGTGGATGTTGACAAGCTCTACCAGCGAAAGAACTTAAATGTGTCTAAAAGATTGAAAACATTCGCAACATTTGAGTTTGCCTAATGTTTCATATGTAGAAGTTGGCATTACTCTAAATATTTATTTCAGAATTATCGCTTTTTTGACCCCATGAAAGAAAATGCCAAAACAGCTATCGACGCGACTACCAGTCCTACAAGAATACGTTTGTTATCATCATCTTTACTCTCCGTACCACCACTTGCACTTTCTCGTGCTAGGCGCTCTTGAACCCGTTTCTCAACAAACTTCTGCACCACTTTCAAATCGTTAGAGCACAAACTCGACCGTGTCTTTTTCTCGTAGAGTTGACTTAGTTCCTTGGGAGGAGTAGGGAGGGGATCAACAGCCATCTTGCACGCTGCTGGGAATTTCGCTTCATGGGCAGTAGCTAAGCACACAGTCGCATTGTCAACAAGTTGAAGTTGTTGAATAGCCGAAACACCAACTGCAGAATGGGGACAAAGCATGTACTTATGATTTCCATAATACTCCTTTATGATGTCAAGAGTGGTGTTTGTATCTGCTCGTGCAGATAGAAAATCTGCTTGAGCCATCTCAAGTTTTTTACCTGTGATAGTCAATTTTCCAGTGGATTCAAAGGCTTGCATCCAATTGGCTAAAGTAGTTGGATCATCGTCGGCCAAATGATAAAGGTATCGTTCAAAATTCGAAGAAACACAAATATCCATACTTGGAGAAATGGTTTTTTGAATTTTCTCTCGATGATATTCTCCACGACAGAAAAATCGGTGCAAGATATCGTTTTCATTGGTAGCCACAATAAGTTTTCCTACTGGTAGACCCATCTTTTTAGAATAATATCCAGCCAAAATGTCACCAAAGTTTCCAGTGGGAACTGAGAAATTCACAGAGGATACATCCCCGTTTTGATCCGTTACACGAAAATATGACCAGAAGTAATATGTCGTCTGTGCTAACACACGGCACCAGTTAATCGAGTTCACTGCACCTAACTTAACTTTATCCCGAAATTCTTTATCTGCAAAACTTGCCTTTACCAAATCCTGACAATCATCGAATGTACCCTCAATAGCGACACAGTGAATGTTATTATCAGGTACTGTAGACATCTGACGTTCTTGAATTTCAGAGACACGTCCATGAGGATACAAAATAACACAGTCAACTCCCTTCTTTCCTCGCAGACCATAAATGGCGGCACTTCCCGTATCACCAGATGTTGCACCCAAAACTGCAAGGCGACCTTCGTTACTTCCAGTTGAGAGGAAGTATTCAAAAAAGTTTCCAAGCATTTGAAGCGCTACATCCTTGAAGGCGAATGTTGGTCCATGGAAGAGTTCCTATAGAGTAAAATAGTAACGATGGCAAAAGAAAAGTGATAAGAATAAAACATATGTATTGAAACTTTTTTTGTCATTGAAGAACTTGAAATCATTCCATTGATAGGAAACGAACGGCAATTTGAACCAAAAGTGCTTGATAGCTCAAAAACCTAACTTCCGAAAAATATTATAAGGAGCGTTTTTCAATTGCATTCTTTGACACAAAGACATGTTATGTTCAAATATTTTTCTTCTAACACTTCTCCATACAAAGCAACTCAGTCTTTCGCAAACATTATAATATGCAACAAATTGGGAAATCTTTGCAGTCATCTTGGAGCGATAGTTAAATTGTATTGAAGTTTTCACACAAAAGTGATTCTTACCAGTACAAAATGATCACCAATCTTTAAGAGAGGAGTGACATCTTCACTGCGGAAAGCTTTACAACTAGTCTTAACAATACGTTCTAGCTCCTCGGATGGCACTTGGTCGTCCTTCACAAACTGTGAAATGACTTTGATTGCCAATTCCGGAAAAGATAATGATCTCCATGATTCAAGTTCCTCCTTGGCGATGGTGGGAAATTCATCGGGTACGAATAAACCGCGATCATGAGCGAGTCCTGTCATAACAACATCCCGAAAACTTAGGTTCTTTTGGGATTCAGATCCTCTTGTAGAGCTATAGGTGATACTGGTCATTTCGAATGGAAATTTTCAGGTTGCGTTTGAGAAACAAATATTTTGTTGACTTTGCAAGGAATTCAAATAGACTAAGTTCTGTCCACAAAAACAAAAAGAAAAGAAATAGTTTATTGGTGCAAGATGAGGTGATTCAAGTCGTGTGAGAGTACGTGTATCATAGTATGTTTTCTATTGAAAAACAAATTTTGCTTACGTTGTTAAAATTATAAAGTAACACATGCTGCACATTGATGTATGTCGAAGTGGTACGCACTTCAATTGATGAACATACTCATTTCCTTCGTACGTTTTTTACCTTGTAGCAAAGATGCGTTTTGGAAATTAATGAAAGATTCGTCCCTTCAAACCTATTTATTTGCTATCTGCATTCCCTATTCCAACAAGTTCCAAACCATATAGCAGATACGATGCCCGAAGGGAATCTTGAAGGATGACGAACCTAGCGTAGGAAAAAAATCATAATTCTAATTCATGATATTCAATCCACAATCCGTGTATTTTTTCTCTTGTCAGAACTCTACATATTACATTGATCAAGCCTTTCTATGTAAAAGTCGGTTGGAATTCAACAACTAAAATCCTGCTGTTGAATATAAACTCTCTTGCAATTGTCTTGAGATTTTGTGAGTCTTGCATCATTCAAACATCTACTGCTGGAAAGCAAAACATATTTTGATGAAAATGCGTTGAGAAGATACACATCATATAAACATCCCTGAATAGATACTAATTTGGAAATGGTGGTTAATTCAATGTTGGATCCAAAGACTTTTGTGTATGTGAATTCTTATACCTATAGGAAATTAGCTTTATACTATATTGTACTTACTTACGGTGGCGAAATGTTCAGTTAATATGAGAATATGTGTAAAGTTCAACGAGGGTGAAATCGACAAATGCACGGCTATAGAGAGACTGAGAAGATGATATAAGCATGATCAGCAGAGCGTACCTTCTTACAGATAATCAAAAACACGTCCGTGTTCTAAATCTACGTTTACGCCAAATAAATCGAATTGTAAGGTCGAAAGTACTTCTAAACTTATTGCATTTACATCCTCAGCTCCGCTTTTAATACCCATTTTCAGTGATTTTACGATGAGCACTGAACCCCCCAAAGTTCCTAATGAAGGGCAGCAAAAGAAAATGCCAGGGTACCCTCCAGGTTCACAAGTAATGATAAAAGATTTGGTCAATGGAAAGCAATTTAATGGCCGTGTTGGAGTTATTCAATCCATACCCCATCCTGAAAATGGTCGTCAGCAGGTGGTATTTCCTCCTCCAGAGTCCAATCCATCAGAAGGGCCAAAAATGCTGGCCATTCAACAAAAGAATTTATCATGGGCACCACGTACATATGATTCACTTACTCTTATTGAATGCAAAGCAATTCTTCACATGAAACAGATTCTACCAACAAGGCCCGATTTACAAAAAAGTGCAGACTTGTCTGAATTGAAAGATGAAGTCAAGAAATGCTTGAAGAATGGTACAGAGGAGATCTCCCCTCTATTGGGTCATTTCAATTTTATGCAACGTCGCGCTGCCTTCATGAGACAACAGGCAGCAATGAAACAACAAGTTAATTCTATGACTCCTGATCAGTTGAAACAACAGGCTAACGCACTTCGTACTACTGACCCTGATACTCTTCGTAAAACCAATCCTGCCTTTCGTAACTTTTCTGATGCTCAAATTAAATTGGCAGCTGACCAAATGGATCAAATGGCTGCTAACCCCAACACTTTTCAAAATATGAAAAATCAGATGTCGAACATGTCACCAAGTGCTATGGAAAAAATGAGAAATGGTATGGCCAATCCCTCTTCTGCTATGCCGGGTGCTGCTCCGGGTAGGCCCCCCATGGGTAATCCAATGGGCAATCTAAATCCCGCACAACTCTTGCAACAGGCACAACAATTAAAAATGATGCCAAAAGCACAATTACGCCAAATGAATCCAGCATGGGCTAGAATGACAGATGCTCAAATTGATATGTCAATAGCACAAATGGAAACAGTGGCGAAGAATCCAAAGGAGATGGAGAAAATGATGAATCAAGTAAAAAGTATGAAAAAGGAAGATATTGATAAGATAAAAAACATGGCAAAATCAGGGGATATGAAAGGTTTGGAGAGTATGAACATCCCAGATTCTGTAAACGCCCAAGCAGGTATTGGAAAGGTAAAAACTGACAGTGATGAAGGAGAGACATTAACAGATGAACAGATTCAACAAAGTATGGAAATGTTTGATAAACTGGATGAAAGAAAATCAAGCTCCAGCTTGGGCATGATCTTCATTGTTTTGATTTTTGTTGCGGCTGCAGCAGCATTCTTTTTTTATGGAAATTTGCCTGGTAAAAAGACCGAACAGGAGTTGTAAAAACTTCTTGAATTATATAATTAACAATTCATAGTAAGCAAAATTTTTCTTGTTTTATTCGACGGATAAATTGAGATTGGTTTATTTTCATTCGTAACAGATCTCATAAAGATCATAAAATATCTGTGATTGAATGTTTATTCTCATTAAATTATCCATTCTTTCATACCAAAGGGAAACATCTTTTCTTGGGAACAATATAACACCACCTTCTGCTTATAGTTTTAGGAATGATCAATGCAAGCTCACGCTGCTGACGCCTGCATTTCAAAATATATATATACCACATACAAAATCCTTTTTTTTATATGAAAACAAAGCAGTGTTGTGCGGAAGAAAAAGAGCTCATCAAAAATAAGTAAGAAGGTTTATTTTACACAAACTACCATACCCTAATCAATCTTCACTATTTTGATCCAATTTTTCTGTACTGTCAAACACTAGTTGATGTGCACTTTATCTGCTGGCTAACTTCACATGAATAAAAAACTAAAGGGGAGCAAAGACAACTACTGAAACTCTTCTATTCATTCAAAACGTCATTTTATCCATCAACCTCCTTAATTAAAAAAATAGCAAAAATATCTTACTTAAAGATTGTTGAAGTATTCTGACATGGGAATCCTGACAGAGAATATCTTCTTACATTACTAAAAACTTTCCTAAAATCTTATTGCGTCGGCTTTCTACTCCTAATTGAAAAAATAGTCCTATTCCTTACGTAGAATGCTGTCGTTTGGAAAACAAAAGACCCTTCATTTTGTTCAATTTCCGCGGTTCTCCTTGCTAGTGCAGGACTTTGCCAATGAATGAAGTGATAAAAAGTGATCAATAACTATTTCTGAACACCGAAACTGCATTTGCCATAACAGCGTTGGAAGAATAGCTTTTTTCAAGAGGGTGAACACAATTCTCAAAAAACATTCGAACCGATCCCAGTTGATCGTAAAGTCCGGCTTTTCCAAATTGCTACTATTTGAAAAACATCAAAGAACTGAAGATACAAGAGAATAGGCGAAAAATGCAAAAAAACTTAAGGGCAAGAATTCTACTATCAGTATGTCTGTTTTCATTGCAGGCTGAGGCTTTATTATTTTCTCGCCCATGTTCTTCCTTCGTTCACCAACATTCCCTCAGGTCACGACAGAACTTTCCATTTTGCAAGAATTCTCTCCGTAACGATCTTATTCTTTTTAGTAGTAGCAGTGACAATTTTCACAATGCAAGTGGTGATGGAAACTTCCAGCCTGCTACTGCTACCACAGCACCTGAAGTAAATCAATGGACAACTCTCATGGCCGACGGAACCAACGCCGCTATTAATCATCCATACCCCGAAAATCAAGATCCAGGCGAGTTACAAGAATCACTGCAGAAACTGTATCAGGATTTAGATGATATGACTGAATACGATGAAGATGAAGTAGAAAAATATTGGGACATACTGCTGCCAAAAGTAAGCTATTTGGGAACAGCTAACGCAGTCAGGATTAAGAAAGCATTACGAGTGGCTTACAGGGCACATCGAGGTCAGTTCAGAAAATCAGGTGAACCTTTTATTATACATCCAGTGGAAGTATCCGGTTTGTTGAGTGATTTGAAGATGGATACCGAAACCATTATTTCAGGGGTTCTACACGATACTGTGGAAGACACGAATATCACCTTTGCACAAGTCGAAGCTCTGTTTGGACCTATCGTACGAAGTATCGTTGAAGGTGAAACTAAAGTCTCCAAATTACCAAAATTAGGATTTTCGGATTATGCTGATGAGCAAGCAGAGAATCTACGACAAATGTTTGTCGCCATGTCAGATGATTATAGAATTATTATTGTCAAACTTGCCGACCGTTTACATAACATGAGAACTCTTCGTCATATGAAACCTGAAAAACAAATAAAAATTTCCCGAGAAACACTAGATATTTTTGCTCCGTTAGCTCATCGTATGGGAATCTGGCAGTTTAAATCTGAATTGGAAGATACGGCATTTATGTATTTATATCCTAAAGAATATCAATACCTATATGGCAAGCTTCTCCAGCATACAGCTCAGTTTCGAGAGACTTTGGAACATACCCAACAGCTTCTAATTCAAACTCTAAGAGAGGATTCTACTCTTAAAGAACAAAAGGCTCATGTGGAAGTTGACGGACGAACAAAAGATCTTTATTCCCTATGGTTAAAGATGGAGAGTAAAGCAGATCACAATTTTGATCACATTGCAGATGTCGTGGCATTACGAGTTATTTTGTTCCCAAAGGTGGAGGATGAAGCTGAATTCAGTGACATAAACGGTGAAATAAACCTCAACGGTGGATTCGAGAATGAAGAGGATTTAGATTATTTGAATGGTAGTAGCAATGTTAATGGATACGATGGCGAATATTCGAAATCTGGTATGCAAAATCAACAACAGAATGAAGTAGATATAAAGAAGGATGTTTGGTTATGTTATCATACTCTTGGTTTGGTGCAACACCTCCCAGGATATCATCCAGTTCCTACTAGGGTAAGTAGCAGAAACTGAAATTACAACTCTAGAATATAGAATTCGGTAGCTCTTTTTCTTTTTGCGTGTAATTTTGGCAATAATATCGCCACTAACTTTTGTGATTGATGAACTTTAGGTCAAAGATTATATTTCTTTCCCTAAACCAAATGGATATCAGGCACTTCACACAGAATTAATGCTCAATGGTCAGACTATTGAAATTCAAATTCGCACAGCTGCGATGCATCAAGTGGCAGAAAAGGGAATGGCAGCTCATTGGGCTTATACAGACGAAAAGAAAAGGAAATTGAGTTCATCTTCCTCCAACAATTCATTCAAATACAATACCAACGAACTTTACAATACACCATGGTTATCATCCATTAAGGAATGGCAAGATGATGAGACAGAGGTTGTTAATTCTCGTGATTTTGTTGATTGTGTACGCCGTGAACTGTTAGGGAAGCGTGTGTTTGTATTTTTGCGTAATGGTAAAATTCTGAATTTAGCCCGTGGTGCAACAGTGATTGATGCTGCGTTTCAGATTCATACAGAAGTTGGATTGACGATGCATGGTGTTCACATAAATGGCAATCATGTAAGTGTTCGTATTGAGTATCGACAATTACGAATCTCTTTTTGCAGTTTTTTATTTTTGATTATTAAAATCATGGTCGTTGTATCCTTTACAGGTACCATTTTCATACGAACTTCAAAATGGAGATGTAGTTTCCATCCTGACAAGTGAAAACGGAAAACCTGAATTAGAATGGATGCGCTATGCCAAAAGTCGATCCACCCGTTCAAAATTGCGATCATACTTTCGTGGGAAACAACGGGAGAGTCTGAAGGAAGCCGGGCGTATTTTATTATTAGATTTTTTAACCCGTCATCAAGACGTTATAACGCAGCATTCTTTTCTTGAAACGAAGATACCATCATCTCTTGAAGAAATCAGCGAATTTTTATTATTATCCGACTCTATATCTGCAATAAGTTTAAGGTTCCAAGATCTAGATGAGCTGCTTGTTGCTATTGGGAAACGATACGATTGGGATTTTTTAAGAAGCGTTGTTTCAAAACTATTGAAAGTACCTTTAAGCATTTTAATTGAATCAGATGAAGATCAAAGTCGTGCTCTGTCGGAAGCGGTATATGCTTCAGTAAAACAGCAGAGAAAAGTAGCGCAGAATGCAGCTAAAGCCTTCCTCACAGACAATCAATTTTCCTCTGTTCAAGGAATAGAAATCTTAGATGAAGAATATTCTAAAATTAATGGATTTGAAGATCCATCAATTTCTTCGACACCGTCCGAAATGTCTGCGACGTTGGGTATATTTGATCAAAATGGGTCAGTAGAAGAAGCAGATTTTGAGCACTTATGTCCACATTGTCTTCCCATTATTGGAGATGAAATAGTAGGCACTCGACCTTACGAGAGCAAGGAAACTGATATTCCTGCGACAGTGCATAGATCTGCATGTAAGCATGCTATGCAGGCAATAAATAAAAGACGTGCACTAATCAGTAGCTCTGTGAATGGAACTGACTCAAATTCTTCGATTGAGAGTATTGAGACAAGGAGTGATCAAAATGATGCTCCTGTAGAATATAGAATACGCAGAGCTCGCTCGAAAATGAAGAAAAGATTTTCGAATAGTGGTACCCTAGGGGGCGACAGTGCTGACGAAATTGCAGTGAATTTGCGATGGGCTGACTTGTCAGGTGCAGAATTGGAATTGGAAGGTCGATCTTTCCTAACTGAAGTTGTAGTCACGTCTATAGATCGCAAACAATTACTTTCCGATTGTGGTGAAATCGTGTCTGACATTGCGGATATTGTAAAAACAGCAAGTATGACTGTTGACAAAGTTGCAACTTTTGAATTTCTTGTAAGAGTTAGAAGCACAAATCATTTACAGAAATTAATGGATGCATTGAACTCAGTTGACTCTGTGATGGCTGTTGAGCGAAGAGTAAGTTTCCATTTTTCAAACAAACTTGACACAATTTTTTTATGATTTTGGAATGACTATTTTCATTGATTCTGACAAAAATCGATAATTTCCTTCCAGTTTGGGTCTAAACTCTTATAAGTAGCAACTGAGTCATTTCTTCAATCTCAAATCGAGCACACACACAAAATTAAAGATGTGTAGATATCATTTGTTCTACGCTCCGAGCATCCGCTAATTTGACTTTCATGCATACATGAAGAGAAGACACACTAGCAAACAACTGATGTAAATCATATCCTATCAAGTACTTCATGAATTTCAATTTTTGCGGAAGTTTGCGTCTGCGAAGTGTCTTGCCAAAGCATCTAATTGGCATTACAGCTTCAATTTTGTAGCCTCCCTTATCCCTGCATTTAAGTCACTCCAAGCAGAGCTCTTTCCTTGATAATTTTTTTTGGAAACTCAGTTCGAATACATCTTAGAAACCTTTGGATACATTCCATTTACATTCAGAAGAAGTCAAGACTAGTAATTGATGTATCGAATGAATATTATAAAATTAAATTAGTTTTTTTCCAACAAAATAAGTAAAACACTTTTCACAGAAAGATTTTCTAAAGTCGTGAAGGTGTAGCGAGTCTGTTCCTTTATTTTCATGTATCCTTGGTCAAATAAATCGATTTCTAAGAAAGCACAACATATTTCAAGTATAGAACTCGAGAGTCTTACGAAAAAGCAACATAGATTTAACGAAGATATTTTTGTGTATAGATTACAAGTTTAACTTGATCACGAGGCCTTTAATTGTATACTTAGCGTACCAAGTTAACGGAGTGCCCAGTTGTAAATTTATTGAGATGTTTGATCTTTTCCCATGAGAAACATTATTGATATTGTCCTCGAGAATTTGAGCATGATTCGAAACAATTTCGGATTGCAACTGTCATTTATTCTGTCTGATGCATCCTTGCATTTCCCAAGACGCTGAAATTTGCTCAACAATGTTTTATCTAGATCTTTTGGACCTCAATCTCTTAGTCAAAATAAATCCGAGTGAAAGAAGAATGGTAGCAAATATATACAAAATAGTTGGAAGTAACCATAATGCAAAGAAGGTTCCGCTTTCAGACTCCCATGGGTCATTTGGATTGTACAAGACTGGAAAAGAATTGCCTATGGTGGGAGGTTTGCCAAAACAATGTTTATCTAACATTTCGAAGACACTTCCTTCTACCTCATATTCTACCGACGCTGACCATGTTTCCCCTCCAGTATTGGGTCCATTTTCTCCAGATCTGCCACATGAATGAACATAAACAATTGTTCCCATGGTTTCCTCCATTGATTTTTTTTTTGAGATACTTGGAATTAAGTAAATGAATCCAAACACAAACGCTGTTATTGCAAAGAATGAACATAATACAGCAGGGACAATGTAGCTAACTTCGTCTCCAGCGATATGAGTATTTCTTGTTTCGTCCGGTCTCATATGATGAGTTGAATATTGCTACTATTGATAGTTTATCAAGAATATGATGGAACATTTGATTTGATTTTATTTTATTTTATTTACCATACATGAGCGTTGGTATTTCAAAAATCTGTTTACAAGAAAAACACGATAGAGAAAGAATTTTCCGACAGACTGGAATAACTTGCAAGTGGTAAGACAGATTTTGAATGTGTGAAAGTGCCAATAAAATCTCTAGATTAATTTAGCCCGAATAGTGTAGAACTAGAGAGAGAGAATGTTATTATTATTTCTTTTTATAGATCAATGTATCATTGAGCACATTTGCTTCATTTTCATTCATTAAATTTTCCAATGATTTATATCAGCAGTAGTGATGTTTCAAGTAAAGAATGTATCACGGACAAATTTATATTTCCTTATTATAACGAAAATGTCATCATTTTTAAACCTCCATCAAAGTCTTTCAATGGATCATGCTTTAGGCAGGATTACGAATCTGATCAAACTTTTCATTTCAAGGTTTTTGATTCTCTTGCCACATATAATACAATGGAATTGTCTTCGTCGAAAGTAGAACACTTTATTTCTAAGACTCCTCCTCGGTCATCTTCAAATATGCGTTGAATGATTTTTTCGCCTTGATGATGTTCATCGATAATAGTATTAATCTCATTACTCATTACCTCAATCATTTCATGCATTGCTTCATCACTCATATATTTATTTATCATCTGTTGGAATCTACGGTTTCCATAACGATGTACGAAGTTACAAACGAGAAATCCCACTTTCTCTGACGAAGGAGTCAATTTCTCAAAAAGTTCCAAAATATGGGAAAGATTTTCAACAGTTTTAGCTTCGTCATCCTCTTCGCCTATTGCTGCTCTCATTATGTTGTCAAAGTCTTGGCGTTCACTCAGGTGCATATCTCCAACTAAATCAGTTACATTGTTTCCCATGTCCTCGGGTGTCAAAAGATCATAATTATTGAATTGCTTATTGTTTCTCACTGACATGGACATCAATTGATCAAGGTGTACACCCGTTGTCATAGAGCCTAAAACTGAGTATATTCCTTTTTTTTCATCTGAATCTGGTGTAGGAGTAATGAAAGCACCTATGAAAAAAGAAAGAAATATATTCAAAAGTATGCTTACGCCCACGATATTCCCCGACATGAAAAATGTGTAAACAAGCCAAGGGTGACCCAAGGAAACAAATACTTTTGCAATTTGATTCCAATCATTTACCACCAGAACCTGAAACATCGTTATCAAACCACCGACATAGGAATTAAAATTATTATAGTCATAGAAGGGAGAGATTTCTTCAATGGTACCAACGTGAATTTTACCACCCCATAGGTGCATACCGATTCGACAGAATATATGGACTGCAGAAGCTGTAAGTATTAAAGGCCCAATAAAAGCAGGAAGAACTTTTCCACTCCTTTTTATAATATCGCGAAACATGACAAAAAATCGTAAACATCGGAATAAATCTAATGATCTACCAACAAGTATGAATTCCGGATGCGATTTTTGTAGAAATAGACCAATGATTGAGAGAAAGCTCGCAAAGCAGGCTAAAGAGTCAAAAGCGTTGTCGAATTTGATACTAGGTAAAAGAGCAAGTGGATCTAATCTGATGCACAAATCTGACGTAGAAAGGATTGTTACAAAGAAGCCCCATCGTATCGCAGAGTCATTTGGAATGGAAAAAACTTTAGTGTATGAAAAATAAATCACATAGATAAGGTTGATCAAAGCAATAGCAATAGCAAAAGCATCCATAGCTGAAAAAAATGAATTTGGTGCTCGCCGAGACGTCAAAGATATCTTGAGAGCATTTGGTAACCTCGTTCGGAATGTGTGATAATTGAGAAATCCTCTTCTCTCCTTGTCGACTAATCCCACTAAAACTTCTATCTTTTCTGAGGTATAATGTTCTCTTAGCTTCTTTAAGGTTTTGTATAAGCTTTGCGTAGGTATACTATTTCGATCAAACGTATCTACATCATTGGAATTAAAAAAACTATTCAATTTGTTTAGAGCCTGATAAGCATTTCGTAATGCATCTTCTTGATAATTGGTTCTTTTGCGGCGAATAGATGTCATCTTATGTACATAGGACTGAAATACAACAGAAAGAACTGTAGGAGAGCATCATATTGTGGAAAAAAGAAAATAAGAGAATGCATCCAATAAAAACAAATACAAACAAGCACAAAATCTTACCTAGAGAATGCATGTAAAAAACGTTCAGAACTAAAAATGATACAAAGAATATTGCACTAGACTTTTGTTCTGAGTAGATTTCGATCCAAGCACTGGGATTTGTCACCGTGGTAGAGACTATGAAAAAGCCATGACCCAAGAAGAGTTTTAAAATATTGTTGAGAATGGTAATAATATGATTTCATTAAACTGAATTTGACTCACGTTTGAACATATTAATATATGCAGTGGGTAAGTCACCGAAAGATGAAGGAAACCTATTTCCATACAATTCGCAAGCCATCACAGAAAAAATAAAAATGAGAAAGAGCTCCAAGAAGATTATCTGTGAAAGCATAGGGAGAACTGCGGTCAAAGCTTTGAACGCATCACGTGCTCTAACTGAACAATAAAAAAATACAATAGGTTTCAATATTCCCGAAAAAGTCATTGCAATATTTTCTTTCTCTTCCCGATGCATTATGTTTCGCCATGTTTCGAAAATGAGGAGTGCGAAGAAAAGGAGAAGAGGCACTGTGAAATGCTCTTTGCGATCATGATGATTAGAAAGGTCATTTATTGGAAAGCTATTCCTATTTTCGTTTCCATTTCCATCAAGATTGTTTGCATGTTTTGTGGGTGGTAGATATATTTGTACCATAGCCAAATCCAAAATGTAAGTTACAATCGAGAAAATTGTAAACAAAGCAAGCGCGGTCGGATTTTCAGTCTGGTATAGATTCAGCATGTCCCCTTCAAAATGGGAAGCCAAGAATAAGGAAGCAGTTCCGAAGGCGAAGATAAATTTCCAAGCTATTGAGGAGCGTAACTCATATGATTTTAACTGCAAAGGGGAGATGCGATCAGAATCAGGAAACAGAGTAGATTTTCTACCGTATTCGTAGTCACACAAATAGGACGCTGCGATTTTCGTAAGCCTTTCCTCTTCCAACCCCAGCTGTAAATTTGTAGGCCTCAATTTATTCTGCTCCATATAAGTTTCGCTTTCCCCTTTACTTGTGACATCTCTAATTGCATTATATGACTTGGGGACATTGACGTCAACATTTTGATTGGTAATTCCTTTTTCCAGGAGTTTATTTGATTCGATAAAATTGACAATATCTGTTGAACCAGATCTTTCAGGCGGATCAAAAACAATATTCTCTTCGTCTTTGAATTTGAATGAGGAAGAATTGTTCATTTTCGCGGCAATCAAGGTTCCAATAGGTTTGTGTCAACGTTCTTTAGCACGAAGTTAGCTGAAAATCTTCACATAGGAAACGTACGCGTAACAAAGATTGTAACCCTAACCCAAACCCTAACCCAAACCCTAACCCAAATCCTAAGAACTACACATGAAGAGAAGATCGAATGCTTTCTTTTATTTTTCATTCTATTTTTAACTGGGCTGTTTTTGATGTTATACCCAACCAGCAAGATAAGAATATCTTGTAGATAGATAAATCTGAACACAAATGCTACGATAACTCAGTTTTGATCAGGCTGGAAAGATGCGCAAAAAAAGTGAGAAAAGCATGAAAATTATATTTTACCGCAGACATGTAAAACTAAATCAAATGGAAAATCAAAGAAATATTTTAATGCTGATCAAAATCTCTACTTTATCTTCTCCTTTTAAGAATACAAAATTTTAGAAAAGATGTAAAATAACGATTTCACTTTGCGAGCATAACATATATTCTATCTTAAAGACAAGTTGCAACGCACACTTATTTTGGACGCGATCTTTCAAATCATTCTACATTGATGTTGTTGATTTAGGTTACCGCAACCTATGAAATACACTTAATATACATAACGCGAGCACAAAAAAGAAGGATGGTAGAGGAAATGCAATAAAAATTGAACATGCTTTGACCCCTAAACTTTGCAGGAAATATGATTAATGACATTCGGGGAGCGATCGACTCAAGAAAGCAAATAAATTGATGAGGTCATTGATATTCTATCAGATTGATTGCAAATTCTCCATATAAGCGGCAATAGTTTGAAGAATTATACTTATCATTCTTTTCGTGATCACATTTCATGAAACAATGCATGAATCAGCGGCATTATCTTCTGAAGGTTCTGTATTTCCGAACATTCCACATGCAAGTGGAGAAGCATCGCAAATCAACATTTTTGCAGTGCTTGCAGCAGATGATGATATAGGTATTGCTTTTTTGGATGATGTATTAGATGCTGAATTGTTTTTACTTGATCCATTTATTGTCATATCTTTCGAAGCACGGTCATCCTTCAAGGGAGATAGTGGTGGGTGTGTCGTATATGATAGGAGAGCTGAAGAGGAGGTTGAATGCTCCGTATTATTTGGGGTATTAGTGGTATCATTATCTTGCACTGTATTGTCTTCTTTCTGAGAAAGCTTTTCCAATGATGATGAATAATGAGAATGCTTCAATAATGTTAGATTTGGCGCTGGAGCAATATCTCTATCTTTTGTTATGATCCCATCAGTTTCATTATTTCCTCCTGTTGCTGTAATATCACTGCTATCCATGACCCCTTTTTCGCGAAAATATAATACTCTTTCAGCTACTTTTTGAAATAAATCTGTCACACCATAGTTATCTTTGGCTGATGTTTCAACAAATATTGCCCCCAAGGCTTGTGCTAAGGCGCTTGCTTCTTTCATTGGAATCTTAGGTTCGATTGAAGATGATGCAAGTAGGTCGCATTTCGTTGGTGCTATTGCGATCACAATTGAACCAGCTTAGGCGCAAAAATAGAAATTGTTTGGCGATATTAATATACCATTGTTCATGCAATTGCAATGCTTTCTTTGTTCCAATACAAACTCACCTGGAACATTTCGATGAAGTTCATCCAACCACTCTCTCATAACATTATAACTCTTTTCACTATTTACGTCATAGCAGACAATTGCAGCAGACGCATTTTTGTAATACATAGGAGCCATGGGACGAAATTGAGCTTGGCCGGCTGTATCCCAAATTTGAATTTTACAAGTAATTTTTTGAGCAGTCTGTATTCGTTTTGTAATAAAAAAAGCCCCCACAGTTGCCGGGCGCTGTATATCTCGATAATATCCCTCTGCAAATCTCAAAACAAGCGATGTTTTCCCTGAGGTTGAGTCGCCAAGCAGCACCACCTGGATTAAAAGAAAAATACCAATGATTGGTGAAAATAAGAGAGCCGTAAGTTGCTTTTTCAATGAATGCTGCTATATTTTCATCTGCTTACTTACCTTGAACTCAGCTTGAGGTAGCTCTACGTGTGGCATTTTTTCTCTGTTCCCTTAACAAGCCAACGCCTGTCTCAACATTCTCCAAATCAATATTCGCTTTGTTTGGCTTTTCTCTTCGACTAAAATTCACAAAGATGAAATCTTTTGCTGTCACATGCCTATTTTTTGAAATCTTGTACTTTATTAGATTTAATTGCGAATAAAATACTTAACGTAGGGCAGAATCTAAATGCTTTATTTATTGTTTTTACACGAGGCTTTTAACAATACCAGCATTTTGAAATCCAAAGGATCCCTAATGACTTCATTGTAATTCATTTGAATCGTCCATATTAATACTTTTTAAATATGAATAGAGTATAGAATCCTTTACAAACATCGAATAGAAACACATGTAATATTATTTGTTCATATGATGAAAAATAGTTTACTTAGTGATCTTGAACATTTTGTTCTCCCTCATGGTAAATCAATACTTAGATATATACTCAATTTGAAAAAGAGCAAATCCCTATTCAAAAGATCGATTGCCCATTCAAATAATCAATGATTATTGCTTTTTTGATACAAAAGAACAAATGCATTATGTCTACAAGTATAAATAACGAGAGACCTTGCTAATTATATTACGCGGACGTGCATATGATTATTATCAAATCGATACTTCATTGATGGTTTTGTTTGTTTCTTCCCTTCGTTTAAAATTCCAGATATCCCGTTGTTTCTCTAGATCTGCTGTCAACAGCACCAATACCATAATTCAACGTAAAAAGAATTTACCTATGTGAATATATATTGAGGAAAGATATCGTTGCGTATACGTAGATTTCAAATGAAGGAATTCTGTGAT
>Ga0209092_10001931_pt1 | contig 19589 bp, 21 predicted proteins | sample FraStrMetagenome_FD_187446 | JGI IMG/M metagenome (GOLD analysis project Ga0209092, IMG submission 187446) | Marine eukaryotic phytoplankton communities from Arctic Ocean - Fram Strait ARC3M Metagenome (SPAdes) (version 2) | ecosystem: Environmental > Aquatic > Marine > Oceanic | place: Fram...
TTCCTGTAAGTGACCTTAAGAAACAAATGTTAGCCTACGAAGCAATTCCAATTCCACAAATGTTAACAGACTTTAGAGGACTTAGAGCAGGCTCGGGCGACGATGCCTGTGCTAGAGGCATAGTTAGACATTATATACAAGCCTTAACAAAAGAAGAACAAAAGCAAATTGACTTACAAGAGTGGAGTAAACACCATGTTAAGAAATTGCTATTAACAGAATCTGATGACAAGTCGGATGCTAAACAGTTAGTACAAAAATCGTCTACTCTATCAGTTATAGCAACTGTAGTTAATTTTTTGAGAGGTGTTGTAAGCAGACAAGAGATAGATGCTTATACAACTCCTGCACAGCCAGAACCAGATGCTCAACAAGACACCGAGCAACAGCAAGAAGGCAAGCAACAACTAGTAAAAGAAGATTTAGACCAATTAAAACAAGAAGCATTTTCGTTAATTGGAGAAGTAGAAGATGTAGCAGAATTGAATAAGGTAGTTGCATTTTTAAAGAAAAATGAAATTACAGAATTAGCAACTGCGGCAATCATTGCTAATATATCACAGGGCGTAAAAGGCGACTTGGATCAAAAGATTGCAAACTTGGTGATGAATACTCCAGGTGATTTTGCCAGTAAAGAGAAATTCTTAAAAGACTTAGGCACAGGTAACGGTTTATGGTCAGGTAATGTCCTTATAACTAACCTAACAGGCAACATATATGACATGTTATCATCCAATCCAATTGCTAATGCATTAGCAAAACCGATAGCGTTACAACTTAGAGGCGCAATGGGATATGGGCCAGACCAAGGACCAGGTGAGTTCCTATTAGCACTAACCGGTGGCGGAATAGACTTAGCAGAAAAAAGTGACTTAGTACTTATTGACGGCAAAGGTGTTGAAGTTAAAGCAGACGGCACATCGGTTGGCAAAAGTGGCAAGAAAAGTAGATCCGGCGGAAGATTATATTCAACTGGTGGATACAATGGCGGCTCTGGTGCAAGACAGGTTGTTAAACAAGCATTTATGGATCTCGGTATAACAGAAGATGAATTGGAACAATACGGATGGAACGGCAAAATTAAAGGATTAACATACTACAACTTAAACTTTAATTTGGCTGGTATTAAGAACATGAACAAAGTGTTAAAGAAAACACCCGCCGGGTCCGCACAAAAAATATTATATGCTATTGCAAAAGGTTTTTATATTGATGTTCCTGAAAACACAGACTCTTTTAATAATATGATAAATTCATATTCAGGTAACGAAATAGACCCTAAAGAAGCAATATTTAACTTTGTTGCATTAGGACATGATTATTACAAGTTAAAAGAAGGACACGATTACATAATGATATTTAATACTGCTACTGGCGGATATGTAATGATTAAAGATGCATCTGATATGAAACAATTATTAGACAGCGGACATGTTAAACTCAACGGTGGCATGGATTTCTTTGATGACAGAAGTAAAGGTACTCCACAGATACTAACTGGTACAATTTAAACATGCTGGATTACAGTACGATTTATAGTAAACAAACTATGGATTCGTCAGACGGCAAACTTAGTTATGCTCAAGGTATGTTGAAATTTGGCGATGCCTTAGCCGCAATAGGATATGCATATGGCATACATTACGATAAACTAACTTCTGAATTTCCTGAAGTTGCATTTAATAATAGATTTGAAAACGTTTACAGGGATAGTGAAACTAATAGTTTTGTATCCAAGTATACAGTACAGCATCAGATAGACTTCATAAAAAACAACTACACTCGTATACCTAAAAATATACTAGAGATTGGCGGCGGCAGATTAGAAGTAGTAACATTTTTAGCAGAGTTATCAAGACAACTGAACGTAGCACAAACTATTGTAGTTGTAGAGCCGGGTGAGTATGCACCATCATACCTAGTAGAAACTGCAAGAAAGTTATTCCCTAGAACATGTTCAATCCTACCAGTCGTTAATTTAATTAATAAACCTCTACATCAAGTAACAGATATTGATTATAGTAAATTTGATACTATATTAATGGTAGAAAGTTTAGAACATATATTAGCAGAAGAGTTCGATCCTTGCATGGAACAAATACAACAAACATTTAAAGGACATTTTATAGTTACTAACTGGCTTGCATACCATCCTATTAAGGTAGGACAATATGCTCCACCTAATGTGCATTGTAGATTAGTTAATGATGATTTATATGACAATTATGCGACTATGGGCAATGTTATGCACAGACATAACAGCCATCTTTGGATAGAATCTTAACAAACCTTTGTTAAATACAGTAATGCAATTTGCTGATATTGAAAACCCATTTATTAAATTCTTATACAGTTGTGGTAAAGCTGATATATTAGAACATGTGCCATCACATGCCCGTAAATCTATGTACGGTATGTGTCCCCAATTAGAAGACCACTGGAGACCACTCGGAGAATTGTATAAAGGTATCAATACATACTACATAATTAGTTTAGATGGTTCAGGTTCAAAAGAACTATATGAAATATGGGAGCAACACAGGTATACTTGTACACCATTGATCCCAGAATATATGCAAAACGATGATGCTGTGATAATATTTGATAATTCAGCAGAAGGACATTGCGATGATTACATGTTTAAATTTATATCGCAGGTTGTTATGCATTATAATTTAGACTCTACGAAAACATATTACTGCAACAGTAGTGCAAACATAACAGATATTCAATCCAAAACAGCATATACTAATTTTATTACATTTACGTCGGATAATTATTTAGAAGACACAATGATTGATTTGCATGAAGATATGCAACCATTATTAGAACAAGTATTATTTAAAGATGGCGACAATATAATTGACATTGACATAAATTTATCTAAACAGTTTCTTTTTAGTTGTCTTAACAATGCACCAAAACCGTATAGAGCACTATTGCTCGGTGCAATAGCTGAAAGTGGCTTAGACGGCTTCTGTAGTAGTCCTAGAGTGCCATTTGACCAGCTTTATGGTAAGACTATATCATATTTAAGCCAAGAGTTAACAAATCGTAAAATTACCAAAGCAGAATTTAAGATTGGAATGGGGTGGTTAGATAGATTAGAAAACACTTACCCTATGATATTAGACAATCCTAGTGAGGATAGTATACACATGAAAGAATTATCATCAGATGACGATTTTATACAAAAATTGTTTGATTGTGATATCAGTGTAGTATCCGAATCTATAGTAGATAATAATCTTTTTGTATCTGAGAAGATATATAAGCCCATAATTATGTGCCAACCATTTATAGTGTTAGGTCCTAGCAAAGTATATAATTATATAAATGAATTAGGATACAAAACATTTGATTATATTATAGATAATAAGCAAATGGATGTAGACAGTAGTATTATTAATAGAATTAAACAAATAATAGATGCATTAAATACACTTCAATCTACTAAAATGGATCCTATTGCTTGGAAAACATTAAATGACCGCATAGCAATAGATGTTGTGTATAATTATAACATATTTAATGAAAGATTACACGGTTTACACACTGCAGGACACTATAATTTAGAAGGGTTTTTCAAATATCGCCCCGGTTTAAAACTACCTTTATATAGAAATTAGCATAAATACAATTATGAAGATTAGCGAAATACTTGTAAACGAATCAATGGGCGGAATGACTTCCGCAGGATCAGTAGCCACAGTGGTAAAGCCACTAAGTAGCGATATACAACGTGTGGTACAACGTCCTAAAAAGCCTAAAAAGATTGGCGGCAAAAAGAAACCTGGACCTAAGACAAAAACTGAAACTAAGTCCACTATCATAAGAAGATAATTATGAGAATTTTGCAAACGAAAAACGGCTCCACGATAGTCCACTCAAAAGAATTCCAGTTCTTTGACAAATTACGACACGAAAATGGTATATATGAGTGTGACTTGAATGAAAGTGAACTATACTCAGCAACCCAATTACGTCAACGAGGCGTAGTTTTAAAAGTGAAAGAAAATGGTAAAATTAAATACAAAGCCTTCCCCCAAGCCTAAGAAACTTACGGCTAAGAAGAAAAGAGAACTTTTAAATAAGTTACAGACTACTGTTACCAATGTAGCAACAAAAGGTTTGTACTTTGTTTCGGGTACTAAGCAATCGTTCTATAAAGTAATAGACTCAAAAAACAGACGTATTACATATACTGATATAAGTGTAGAAGAAGCCGCAGAAGCAATTACGGAAATACTGAATAAAGCTCATGTAAAAGACCATGCTACATTAGTTAAGCAACTAAACTTAACCGTTGCTAAACATCAGCCAAACATAGATAAGTTAATTATGGATCTGAGATTTTATAACAACACAATTGCTACTAGTGATGACTTTGAGACAATATGTATAGTAGAAGCTAGACAACAAGATGCATATGGCAAGTATTTGTATTTAAAAGATGACTATATTAGTAGTTTATACATTAATAGAACCCACTACAGCCAGGGTGTCACGAACATAGCAACATTTCGATAAAAAAATCTTCTTATTTGATAAATACAATTAACAAATTTATATTATCGGGATATACTATGAAAATCACAAATTTTAATCAATCTCCTGCAAAAAAAATTGCAAAGATTAACGAATATTTACAGGAAGCACACGGCGTTAAGGTCGGTGGGTTCCATACAAAAGACCAGCTTATTGCTGTTAAAGAACAAGCAGAAATGCATGTCATTACATTAAGAAACTCCAACAAGAAGTTTAACCTAGATCCAGAATATGCAAAATATTTAGGCGTCAAAGACGTTATTGATGTTATGCTTGGAGAAGGTATGTATGTTGAAAGCCCTGCAACAAAGGCTATGAGTTCAGAAGTACAAGAAACTGTTAAGCAGTTAATGGACAGTGGTTATACAATGGACGAAGCAAGTTCAGAGTGTATGAATAGATTCAGACAAGATTCCCGATTTGCGTATGATGATGAATTTGTACTTCCTATAGTATTAAAAGCGGCAAAAGATTATTACGAGTCATGTGGTTCAACACATGAAGGCATGTACGAAGCTCCAAGCACAGATTTAGGCGAAACATTAATGGTTGCACTAGCAAAAGAATGCGGTGTAGAATTAACAGACCCTTCAAGCATAGATGCTATAGAAGAGAAGTTAAACATGTTTGCAGAAGTAAGTGGCAAGAGCAGAGATTCAGTTGCTGGATTTTTAAACAGTTTAGAAGAAGATGCACTAACAAGTGGCATCCAGTTCTTTGGTGCTAAAATAGGCGAAGCAAATAAGCCAGACTTTTTAGACTTAGACAAAGATGGCGATAAAGAAGAACCAATGAAGAAAGCGGCTAAAGACGCCAAGAAAGAAAGCATGTTTGATGACATCATCGGAGACATGTTAGCAGAAGAAGTAGATGTAGAACAAGCAGAAGTTGTTATGGCGGCAAGAGCTTTAGCAGACGATATCCAAGACATGGTTGCTAGATTAGGCAAAATGCAGAATGAAGATGTTCCTGCAATTGCTGACCAAATGAGAGCGGAAATGGGAGCAGATGTTGCCTCAGGTTTTAACTCACAAATGGGTGCAACACTATCAGCACACTTAGAAGCAACTAAGGCTACTAAAGATGCAATGGAAACTGCAATTGCTGGTATAACAGGCGAGGCTCCTTTAGGTGCTCCAGGTGGAGACATGGGACTTGCTGAACCTACTGCAGATGTTGGCGAAGAAGAACCGTCAATTGATGATATGGCAATGGATACTACAGAACCAGCCGCGGCTGGACCAGAAGAAGAGCCGTTAGGCAGAGCACCAGTAGAGATTTAATATGAAAATTGCTGAAGTATTTTTACTAGAGGCATATTTCGATGATTTACAAAGTGTTGTAATGGACCGTTTGGCTCAATATGCATCAGCAGATCAATCTAGTATTCCAACAGAAGAATTTAGACAAGCACTAGCAAGTGATGGATTTCTGTTGAGTATAAGCGAATTACAAAAAGCATTAACAGATATGGATGTAGTAACAAACGTTGATGCTGATAACATAACACCAAAAGGTTCTATAGATAGCGAACTAACAGGTGATATGGAGCCACAAGTCGATGTAACCAGCATGGCAAGTGACCAAGCTATGTCAGATGTTAACGCATCACTCCCACAATAGATAGATAACCTATGAGGCAAATGTATTTTAATTTGCTATCACCTGGCATCTCACACCTCCCTGTTTGGAAAGTTGAAATACCTAAAATAAAAGAATTCGACGAATCATTGTTAGAAGATGACAAATGGATTATTGATGATTATGGTAAGACTGGCGTTGATATACCAGAGCAACATAGATTTTGGTATGAGCACTCTATTAAAGAGATATTTGAAATCTTTAGCGAAGAAAACATATTATTTCATTTAGATAAATTATTTAAAGATATAAACAATCGTGATATATTAAACACTCTCTACCAATATAACAGGCACAATCAATATGCGAAACCTAGTGAATGGCTACAAGGCAAACTAGATATTGAATGCAACATTGCAAAAGATATTAAAGGGATGAAAATTAATGGTCATGTAGATACGAGGATATATTTCGGCACATTCATTTGCAATCTTATAGATAATACTACTAGTACTGTATTCGAAGCCAGTGATGTAGATAGCTCTACAACTAAAGGCGAAGGAGTATTTTGGCTTAATGATACAACAACTAAACATAGCATAGAACATTTGGAAGATAATGACAGATTGATAGTGTATGTGCAACTACGATTTAAAGTATTAGATTAGATAACAGCATAAATAATTCTACAAGTTAAAAATAATTAGAGGGCTACACATCAAACACACAGCAGATTTTGCCTCGCAGATAGATATTCAAATCTTTGAAAAATTTAATGCATCACACGAAGAAATTAGTCTTAGTATGGTTAAGGCAATTACTCGTGGCGGTGATCCTGCATCTTATAAACAAGCACAAATACGTGAAGTAGCACACGAATATATAGAATCGCAAGATAACACTTATACAATACAACCAGATGCCTTACCTACAGAAATACCTTACATAAATTTCGATGTTCCTGTCGATAACTCTGAGCTTATAAAACGTTCGCTGGCTTCTGCAAGTTCTATTAGCGGAAAGAATTTACAGCAAATGCACTCTGCAAATTTTAACCGTGGTCACAAAGAAGAAACAAAGTATCAAACATTATTTGGGATAGACAGAACAGGATGGTATGATGCTTTTCCAGAAATAAGTTATAAACTTAATTCGTTGGGTACTCGTAATCATATAGAATTTGACGACTTGACTGAAAACGAATTTATTCCTGCATTCGGTGATAGTAATACTTTTGGTATGGGCCTGCCTGAACACGAGTTGTGGTATAATAAATTAGGTGAGGAACATCCTATATACAATGCTGGAGTTATAAACGGTAACTTAACAGATGTATATTTAATGATGACTAGCATGTATAAAAGCAAGAAGTTCAAGAAGGCATATGTAGTAACACCACATGCAGAACGTTGGACTGGAGTTTCAGATGCAGGGTACTTTGAAGGCATAACTAACGGAGCACATTATTTTTTAGAACAGTTTGCACATGCACCAGAAGTTTTAAATATTAATACTAGGCAATTATACAGATGGATGGCATTACAAAGCATAATAAATTTTTGTGCTGTTAACGACATTGAATTAAAACTTTATCAATCAAATACATTTATGCATGTAGCATGGTGTGGAGAACAAAACTTGCACATACCTAACTGGTACTTTATTTTTCAACACATGCACAAAAATATTAAAATTGCAAACGAAAGTGGAAACGACCTTTCAGATTGGCCCAAACATACGGCAAGGGATCTAATACACTTTGGTTCAGAATGGCATGACAAGATGGCAGAACATCTACTAAATATGTGAATGCATATAAGTGAAACAATGGAAACAATTGTAAATCGTGCAACTGTTTATGAACGTTACATACCACACAAAGAATTCTTTACAGACACCTCCGGTCAAATAGAATATACTTTAAACAGTTTATGGCACAGAGATATAGAACTAGAAAGTTATACAGACTACACTCTAGCAGTAGGGTGCAGTCATACATTTGGCATAGGCTCTTCTGCACCATGGCCCACACTCATAGATAACTGTTACAATGCAGGAATACCAGGAGCAACAGTACATGACATGTGTGACGTTGCTATGGGCATTTATAAAGAGAATCCTTATAATAAACTAATGTTGTTTGCCCCTCATGGCGAACGAATGCTAATAGAAGAAAATGGTAAAGTACAAGCATTAATGCCATACAGCGATAATGCAGATCGTTATAAAACGGTTGACATACCTACTAAAATGCTGTACACTAACAGAAGTATTGATCATTTACAGTACTTTTGTGAAGTAAATGACATAGAGCTTAAAATAATCTGTAGTAACAGTATACAGTTTATTAAGCAACATAAGGACAAACTAGTAGATAAAGGGGCAGATGGCGTCCACTACGGTGATATTACACAACAAAACTTTGCAGGATTATTTAATGCTATTAACTGAAAAAATCGAATATAAGAAATTAGACAGAACAACTACTCCAACAGGCAGAATGTATGTAGGAGATGACAATGTTCCAGTACCTAGTGTAACCACAGTACTTGACAAAACAGCAGACAAAACAGCCTTAATTGCTTGGCGTAAACGTGTAGGCGATGCTGAAGCAACACGAGTAAGTAATGAAGCGGCTGGCTTAGGAACTAAAGTACATAATGCATTGGAAAATTATATACTAGGCGAAGAGTACGAAATCAAAGGTAATAACTTTGTAAGCATTCTTGCAAGGGATATGACAAACTTAATGATTAACGAAGGATTCACTGGAGTTGACGAAGTTTGGGGAACTGAAATTGGTCTTATTGCTCCTGGACTATATGCAGGCACTACAGATTGTGTTGGTATGCACAATGGACAAGAAGCAATTATCGACTTTAAAACAAGTAAAAAAATTAAACCTGCTAAGTGGGTACAAGATTACTTCCTACAATGTTGTGCTTATGCAATGGCACATAATGAGATGTACGGAACTAACATTCGTAAAGGTGTAATACTTATGGTTAGCAGAGATGTTGAACTTAAAGAATACATTATTGAAGGCGAAGAGTTTGACCACTATTGCGTAGAATGGACAAAACGATTAGAACAATATTATAGCAGTTTGTAATGCTATCTAAGTATTGGACAATTACATCTAAACCACAAATACAAGCAGACTCTCATATATTCCTAGTAGCCGGCGAAGATGTCCAAATAGAAGGATGTGTGATTAAAAATACGCACCTCACAATTAATCCTAACCAAAAACCTTTATTAAGTACAAGCATAAAACCTGGTGAGCATTTGCAAGAAGATGCTGTAGGTGTATGCATTGCTAGTGATAGAGAAGATGTTGCTATCGGCGATGTTGTTTTTCATCGAAAAGGAATGAGACAACTTAGCAAAATTACCACAGAAGATAGAATACAAACTGTGCCATGGCAAGACATAGACCCCAGTTTATATTTAAGTGTATTAGGAACCCCTGGTAAAACAGCATGGGTCAGCATGACTGAAATTATGAAACTACAGCCTGGTATGACTGTTGGTATTAGTGGGTGCTCAGGTACGGTAGGAGTGTTACTTGCACAAATGGCATTAAAGATAGGCTGTAAAGTTATAGGGTATACTAGTACCCAAGAAAAAGCAGATTGGTTAGAAACATTAGGAGTCCAACCAATAGTGTCGAGTGACACAACCCTTGAAAGGTTAGACAAAGCAACTAAACAATTAGCACCTGACGGGTTTGATGCTTATCACGAAAACGTAGACAATGTACATTTACTTACTGCTATACAAAATATGAAACTTAATGGTACCATAGCATTATGTGGATTAATGAAAAGTTACACTCAAAATATGGGACCAGGCCCCAATCTATTAGGCACAATTTATAAGAATGTAAATATACAAGGCTTTGGTATTGATAACTATAAAGAGTCTATACAAGAAAATTTCTACGATTATATGGAAGATATATACGCAGATTTTGAATTCAACCAGCATATAGTACCTGGTATTATGACGGTTCCAGCACTATATACCGATTTATACAATGCATACGGCAGAGGCAAACTTATAATCAAAATTTAATTGTGTAAAAGTGATAAATACAATTAACAAATGATTGGAGTTTAATAGTGTCACACAGCGACGATGCAAATCTAAAAGTAATAATTTCGAGAATCCAGCAAAGACGAGGTCTAAAGCAGGAATTACCTCAACCTTTGCGACCTGGAGAGATTGGGTTTGCAACTGATAGCAGACAAGTTTATATTGGGGCTGATACATCTGATGCCGTAAGTAATACTTACAACAAGCAAACGGTGTTTGAGACTACACAGAATGCACAAGATTTAACTAAGTCTTTAGCAAATAGTCAAATTATTAAATTTGAAGTACCACACATTAGATTCCCTAAAGGATCTGGTAATTTTAATGGTGCAGTAAAACAAATTAGTTGGAACCCAACCACAAGCTCATCATATACTGTTTCAGACGGAACTACAGTAACAAGAACTGTATTCCCTACTAATGTTACAGCACCTGGTGGTAATGTTGCTAATGCATCTATTAACCAAAACTTAACAAACAGTCCTTTCAATGCAGAAAACTTATCTGTTAGTGTTGCTGGCAAATCTCAAGAAGGTGACGATGATGGCACAGGTGCTACAGTTAATGCGGCATTTGATTACAACTTTATAAGTGGCGCTGGATCCAACTCAGATCATATTATTAATTTTAGAAGTGCTCCAGCAAACAGTGAAGACGTGAGTATTTCATACTACGGTAACACACATGTTATAAGTTTACTAACAGCAACTGGTGTAGTTACTAATGGTGCAAGTACTCAAGGATTTTATGTTGCTAAAGGTATTCCAGAATGGCAAAAACTAAACCATAATAACATTTTTGTTAATGGCGAAGTAGGCACAGGCTACATTGGATTAGAAGCAAAACATTTAGATGTAGTAGGAACAGGTTCTGGTATAGCAAATATTGCCAACGTATCATGTGGTAATGTTATTGCCGCTAAGAATCCATCGGACGTAAGTTATTTTGGTGGTAGTGCAACATACGATGCGGCAAAATACTCAGGCACTTTTGCTACCTCAACAGTAGGCGCAAGTACTATTACGTTTGTATCAGGTACAACAGTACTTGGATTTAAGCATCAAGGAGATGCGGCAAATCCAAATGGTTCACAAGAGTATGTTTATGTAGAAGGCTTGAATGCCTCCGGTATTACAGAAGCAGGATACTTACATCAAAAGATTTTACCAATTAAGAACACAACAGATGTTGCAACATCAACATTTATAGTTGACATTCCAGCAAACGCATTTACAGTTGCTAAAGCAGTTACTTCCACAGGCTCCGGAGCCACACTTACTATTACAGGTAACACTGACGGAATAGCAGATAATATGTATGTAGACTTTGCAGGCACAAACGCCGCAGAATTTACAAGTAACCCATATTTAGTTTCTGGTAGAACTGCAACTAGTTTTACAGTACAAAACACTGGCGGCACAGTAACAGGCGACAAAGCAGATAACTTAACAGTTGTACCATTCAACGATAGCAGTAGAACAAACGTAGTTGTAACATCTGCAGAAAACGGATTAACAACTGGACAAAATGTAAAATTTAGTACAGCAGTTGGAACAGTTAACTCAGCAACATCAACAGCAGTTATTAATGCTGGCTTGAATACATTTGAAGTTGCAAGTGGCGATGTAGCAGAAACTGTAACAGGTACATTCAGCCCAGTACTAACAAACATTACAGCCAACGTTGGTGTTACACCTGGTGTAACACTTAGACTAGCACCTGCTAGTGGCGAGAAAACATTGAATAGTGCAATAGCAGATATCAATGCACATGGTAATTGGCTCAAAGCGGCACTAATTCCTGATACTACCGATACTACATATGTTAGAAGCAGTGACCAAACTGAATATATTTTATTCAACGATCCAAATGATGGCATAGATACTTGGGGCAATATCGGTATTAACTTAGCACTAGCGACATCATTGTTAACAGGCTCTCAGCACAAATATTTGAAAGGTGACAAAACTGTTAAAGTAAAAATAGAAGATTGGCTAAAAACACTTTTAGCAGAATCTAAACCTAATGTGTTATCTTCAGTGTATATGAATGACCAGTACGATTCAGGAACTCCATTCCCTACATATAATTTAGATGTAAACAGCACAACCGGTGAAATAGACTTTGATGGACACGAAGAAGCAGGTAACTTTAGTGAACTAGTTAACAAACTTTACTTTGAAAAGACAAATGCAAATATTAAAGGCTTAACAACTATTAAGACTAATATTGAATTGTTAACTAATGAAGCCACAGCGGCAAGTAGTGCCACAGCAGAATACAGTGAACCAAATTCAATAACATTAGTAACTGCTGGTCTATCGCCAGTTAGTTCGTTAGGTACAGATTCTACTATTATTGATACTATGATGATTGATTATGTTATTGATGCTAGAATGGGCGGTGGCTTATTTTATAATAAAGTGGGCACATTACAATATACTGCTAATCCAAATGCAGATGGTGGTAATGGTACAGTTATTATACAAGACGTTGGAACAGAATATGCTGATACAGGCGTTACTGTAAATGACGGAATACAGTTTACAGCAGGTATAACAAGTGGAACAGTTGCAGTAAATTCAAATGTTTCAATTAGTCCAACTCCTGGTAATATTACTATGAAATATATTACTAGAAGATGGAAGTCATTCTAAACTAAGTATACTAATTATGTTTGAGAAACACACCACAGTAGAGACTCGCCTTGAGCAATTCAGGGAGATCCGTACATCAAATTTACCAATGAAAGCCGTTGTACAACGGTTTGGTGAGATAAAACCTTGCAACAGATACCTCGATTACTGGACACCCGCATCCTGGCCCAAGCCATTTGATCTTATTGAACAAGGTCACTTTGATGCTACCGCTATATCCATTTTAATGTACCAAACTTTAGGTCATCTAAATTACCTAAAACCAGAACTTGTAAGTTGGAAAGTGATAAGTAATAACATGAATGGAAAAGACGGGGCCGTGTTTATGTATAACGGAAAAATGTATAATCTAGACCCAGCCGAAGCAATGGAGTTAGATGTAGCCAAGAACAACTACACTACTCTAGCAGAATTAAGAAATTTACACATACCTTTAGTATAATTTAGTTGACATTGCACAGTTTTGTGTTATAATGCATTAAAGCATCTACAGGACATAAAAAGACATTGGGTACACATAACATGCAAGTAATAAAGAGAGACGGCACACAGGAAGATTTAAACATAGACAAGTTACACCGAGTAGTAATGTATGCATGTGAAGGCATTACAGGTGTAAGTGCAAGTGAAGTTGAGATTCATTCACAGATACAATTTTTTGATAAAATAGTAACTGAAGATATACAAGAGACACTTATCAAAAGTGCCGCTGATTTAATCAGCGAAGAATCGCCAAATTATCAATATGTAGCAGGAAGGCTAATCAACTACCATTTGCGTAAGCAAGTTTATAATGTTTTTGAACCACCTTGCTTATGTGATATTATTCAGAATAATATTGATGCTGGCTTTTACGATAAAGAGTTTATAGAACTATATACCAAAGATGAGATTAATCAATTACAAGAGTACATAGACCACAACAGAGACGAGTTTTTAACTTATGCGGCTATGGAACAATTCCGTGGCAAGTATCTTGTACAAAATAGAGCAACTGGTAAAATCTACGAAACACCACAAGTAGCATACATGATGATTGCGGCTACATTATTTTCCAAGTATCCAGCAGAAACAAGAATGCGATACGTCAAAGATTATTACGATGCTATCAGTACTTTCAAAATTTCTTTGCCTACGCCAGTTATGGCTGGAGTGAGAACTCCACAACGACAGTTTAGCAGTTGTGTGTTAATTGAAACAGGCGACAGTTTAGATAGTTTAAATGCTACTACAAGTGCTATTGTTAAGTACGTTAGTCAAAAGGCTGGAATTGGTATTGGCGCAGGCAGTATTAGAGCAATTGGATCACCAATTAGAAATGGAGACGCAACTCACACAGGAGTTATCCCTTTCTATAAATTATTCCAATCAGCAGTTAAGTCATGCTCACAAGGCGGAGTAAGAGGCGGAGCGGCTACATTATACTATCCTATTTGGCACTTAGAAGTAGAGGACTTATTAGTATTAAAGAACAATAAGGGCACAGAAGACAACAGAGTGCGTCACATGGACTATGGAGTACAGTTTAACAAGTTAATGTATGAACGTTTGTTAGGCGGCGGAAATATTACATTGTTTAGTCCTAAAGATGTTCCTGGCTTATATGATGCATTCTTCCAAGACCAAGACAAGTTTAAAGAGTTATACGAAAAAGCAGAACGTATGACTAGTATCAACAAGAAAAGTATTCCTGCTATTGAATTGTTTAGTTCGTTTGTTACAGAACGTAAAGACACAGGCAGAATATATTTAATGAATGTTGACCATGCGAACACACATGGAGCATTTATTGAAGCAGAAGCACCGATACATCAAAGTAATTTATGTTGTGAAATTGATTTACCTACTAAACCTTTAAATGATATTAATGATGCAGACGGCGAAATTAGTTTGTGTACATTAAGTGCAATCAATTGGGGAGCAGTTAAGTCGCCCGATCAAATGCATAAAATTACTAACTTAGCAGTTCGCGGACTAGATGAACTATTAGATTATCAAGACTATCCTGTACTGGCGGCAAAGTTAAGCACAATGAACAGACGTCCATTAGGCGTAGGTATTATTAACTTTGCATATTGGTTAGCAAAAAATAATACAACATACCAAGATCCAGATTTTGAACTAATCGATGAATGGGCAGAAGCATGGAGTTACGGACTTATCAAAGCCAGTAACGAATTGGCACAAGAAAAAGGTGCATGTCCTAAGAATATGGAAACAAAATACGGACACGGAATTACTCCTAACCAAACATACAAAACAGATGTTGACGAATTAGTTAAGCACAAAGAACGTATGGATTGGAAAGGACTTAGAACAAGTTTAAAAGAACATGGTATTAGAAATAGTACGTTAATGGCACTTATGCCTGCTGAAACATCAGCACAAATTAGTAATAGTACAAACGGTATTGAGCCACCACGTAGTTATGTTAGCATTAAGCAAAGCAAACATGGTGTGCTAAAACAAGTAGTACCAGGCTATCCGAGACTTAAAAATAAGTATGACCTACTGTGGGATCAAAAGTCACCACAAGGCTACTTGAAAATTATGGCTGTATTACAGAAGTACATAGACCAAGGTATCTCGGTAAATACATCTTACAATCCAGAACACTATGAAGATGATAAAGTGCCTATGAGTGTATTGCTACAAGATATCATTACTTTTTATAAATATGGTGGCAAACAATTATATTATAATAACACACATGACGGACAAGGCGAGATTGATATAACAAAAGATGAACCATTAGCACAAGGCGAGATAGACGATGATGACTGCGACAGTTGTAAAATATAATGTCAGTATTTAAAGCAAATAAAAAACGTGACCACAACAAGGTCAAAATGTTCCTAGACGGGAATGTTGATATCCAACGGTATGACGTTCTAAAATATAAACAATTCGATAAACTAACAGACAAGCAATTAGGTTTCTTTTGGAGACCTGAAGAAGTCGATATATTAAAAGATGCTAAAGACTTCAAAGACCTTACAGATTTTGAACAGCATATCTTTACCAGTAACTTGAAGCGACAAATACTACTTGATAGTGTACAAGGTCGCTCACCTAATCTTGCTTTCTTGCCTATAGTCAGTCTTCCTGAATTAGAAACATGGATTGAGACTTGGGCATTTAGCGAAACAATTCATAGTAGAAGTTATACACACATTATTAGAAACATATATGCAAATCCTAGTAAAATCTTTGATGAGATGTTAGACATTAAAGAAATTGTAGATTGTGCAGACAGCATATCAGCAAACTACGATAAACTCATAGAGTATAATGATTTACGAACAAGAGGACTTGCAAGTTATGACGAGTACGAACATAAGAAGCGTATTTGGAAATGTTTGAATAGTGTTAACATACTCGAAGGTGTGCGTTTTTATGTTTCCTTTGCATGTAGTTGGGCTTTTGCAGAACTTAAAAAGATGGAAGGTAATGCAAAGATTATTAAACTTATTGCTAGAGATGAAAATGTTCACTTGGCAAGTACTCAGCAGATGCTAAGACTACTCCCTCAAGAAGATAAAGATTTTGCTAAAATCAAAGAAGAAACTGCCGACGAATGTAAAGCAATGTTTGTAGATGCAGTTGAACAAGAAAAGCAATGGGCGGACTATTTGTTTAAAGACGGAAGTATTATCGGACTTAATGCAGAATTGTTAAAGCAATATGTAGAATTCATTGCTGGTAAAAGAATGAGAGCAGTAGGCGTAGATACAGATTACAACACTGGCACTAATCCTTTACCTTGGACTATGTCCTGGATAGCAGGTGGTAGTGTACAAGTTGCACCACAGGAAACAGAAATTAGTTCGTATGTTATTGGCGGCACAAAGCAAGACATTGACAATAACACGCTAAAAGGTTTCTCATTATAAGAATATGAAAACAGTATCAGTAACTGGTTCCTCAAACGGAATTGGTAAAGCAATAGTAGATTTACTTCAAGTTACTGGTTATTCAGTTGTAGAGTTTGACATTGATACCGATATTTCAATACCTCTAAATAGACTATCTATTGTAGACCGATCTAGAACTAGTGATATTTTTATTAACAATGCTTGGTCTTCAGAACACCCCACAAGTCAAAATGATATGTTTTCTGATATATTGTCTGAATGGAACGATGACCAAACTAAGCATATTATAAACATGGGATCGTTAATGAAATATGCTTCAATGGATCCTATGGATATACATAATGCATATAGGATATCTAAAAAGAATCTATACAAACAAACTATGACAGCACACTTAGATAAAAATGTAAAATGTAAACTGTCGATAGCACAGCCTGGCTTTACCGAAACAGCATTCACTGAAGACTTTTCAGACCTAGGTCCTATGATGAAACCTTCCCAGGTGGCCGAGCAAATTTTAAATATAATAGAATCTGACGTACAAATAGTAGAGACAAGTTTTAAGATTCGATAAATAACAGGATGAAAAAACTTTATAAAATATTTTACAAATACTGGATACTACCATGGACACCAATACCTTACAAGTAAGAGACGCCACACCTGAAGAACACGCAGAATGGTTTGAAACAGACTTTTTTATGAAAGGCGAATTTAGTGCTATGCAACTTTTTGTAGTGATACCAGCAATAGTGCAATTTGTAGTGTTTGGTACAATGCTAGTTTCTTTTGCAATTATAGATGTTCTCTTTTAGACATACTACAAAGTTATTATTTGGTGTCGGTTCTGCAGAAGATAATTCAATAACTCCAGCAAGAGTTTTAGTAACAAGTCTTTTACTTGCATTTTGTTTCTTAGGTACTGTAAGTGGATTACTAATAATAGCCAGCTTAATCATAAACGGATAAATAATAGTATGCCAGGAGTTACTAGAGTAGGAAAAGATAATGCAAAAGGTTCCATATTAGGGACCGGTGCAAGTACGGTGTTTACTGAAGGATCGAGAACAAGCCTATTAGGTGACAAAGTAGCACCACACGGAAAACCTCCACACACTAGCCCATCTATGGTTAAATCTAGTACAACAGTATATGCACAGGGCAAGGGAGTTGTCAGGAGTGGCGACACAGCAAGTTGTGGCCATGCCGCAACAGGTTCAGGTACCGTATTTTCAGGATAAAACGCACCAAAAACAGATAAGTATTAACTATGCTGTTAATCCAATTCGTAAATTCAATAAACATATCTACGTTTCCTGTTGAAATAATACAGACTTTCAAGCACAATACATATCTTATTGATTTAACATTAACAGATTATGAAACAATTAATCAGTTAACAAGCGATTATGACATACTAAGTATGCAAAGCAATACTGATATGCAGTATATCGACGTATACGAAGCTCATACAACGTCATACACAAACATTCAAACAGAAGATACACTTGCACCTATAATAGAAAAACTTGACTTGTTGACGTTAGCAGAGCCCCATATAGTTTGTTTTAGTTGGACCACAGACAGGAATTATATCTTAGATTACCGTATTGAAAAACTTTTAGAAGCAGGATTTTTAGTTGTATGTGGTGGAGGCAATGCAGACTTGCCTGTTACAGATGTAAGTCCAGTTGCAGTTGATGGTGTTATCAGAGTTGGTGGCAGTAAGTATAACGGACATTATCAAAACTGGATAGATGTATATGATGTAACAGTTCCTAATGTACCTAATAGCCATGAAGCGGCACATGTAGTATGTGAATTAATGGTGGATAAAAAATTAGAATTAGATTATACTTTAGGATTTTATAGCGACAGTTCAATCCGTAGTGCGCCATGGCCTCTAAGACTCTCACAAACGCCCAACACAGCAATTAAATATTATGAATTTCTCCCTGTATCCAACTTGCGATATTTTAGCGGAGAACACTTATTACCAGTGAGACCTGGAGATTCTGTAAGTATATTATATGGTGGAACTCCTTTATCTGATTTTGTGCGTCCTAACGATATTGAATTAGATACAGAACTTCCTAGAGGTTGCACATTCAATACAGAAAGTGGTTGGCTATACGGCACGTTCAAGTTTAAAGTTCCTATGTTTCATAGATTTTTAGCAGATATTAATGGGCAACTATTCGAGTATCATATTATAAGTGCAGATGCAGATGCTAAACCAGACTTCGAGGAATGCAAACAAAAATATTTAAATCAGCCATATGATGCGCCACCGTTTACGTTAAGAGAGTATTGGGTACCTATGGCAAGACCGATTAAATTATTAGAGCCAGGCGATCCCTTTATCAGAACTTATAATTTAAATGATTTGCACTTGTACAGGAATTACGAATGAGAGGTGTAACTTTTAGTGAGTTTGGCGGAGGCAAGAATGTAGAAATGTATCTACATGCACCTGCACAATTGCCTGATACACCTATGCAAGAAGCAATTAAAACAGCAAAAGCAATTAGAGAAAAATACACAAAAGATTTATATGTTTGGTGTGACTATAGTGTGCAACACATTTATTCACAGATAGCCATGCAGGCATTTACAATGGCCGGCATTCCGTTTGTTGCCGCGATACCGTTACTAAGCAACAATTTAAGTAAAAGAGAAAATGATTGTACTATTGCATATTGTCAACAACGTAACATACCATATGAATTATTTTATATAGATGTAGAAGAATTATTTAACGGACCAGAGTTTGAATTACACGGTGAAACATTTCCAACAACACAGCCGCAAATGACTATAGTAGGCAAGT
>Ga0209092_10001932_pt1 | contig 19589 bp, 7 predicted proteins | sample FraStrMetagenome_FD_187446 | JGI IMG/M metagenome (GOLD analysis project Ga0209092, IMG submission 187446) | Marine eukaryotic phytoplankton communities from Arctic Ocean - Fram Strait ARC3M Metagenome (SPAdes) (version 2) | ecosystem: Environmental > Aquatic > Marine > Oceanic | place: Fram...
AAAAAACCCAAAAATAGTAAAAAAAACTCTTCATTTTTCTGGGCATTTTTTCAATCTTTTTTTAATTATCAGCCGAGTCATGACGAAAATATCATTGAGTGGCATTCGTCGTAAACATTCAAGTGATGGTCACTGGTCAAACTATTATTCGTTATGTTTCAAGTCGTGCTTATCATTGTCTATAGGTTGTATCATTTTTTTTGTTTTTTTTGAAGAAACGACAAACCATTATGATCTATCACATGAAAAGCATCTAACCCGAACAATCGAAGAACTAGAACAGAAACTCAATACAAATAATGCGATTGACTTGGAAACACACGAAGAGGCGAAACGATCACATGACAATTGGGTGGAAGAAGTTTTGGACTCGATGGAGGTCTGGTATGATCATGAATTTCATCATCCTCAAATTCAATCTGTGGATGATGATTTCGATAAAACTATGAAATCATTTGATCCCATGATGGAACTTTCAGACATTGAACTTCAAGGGATACAAGAGAAGATTGAAGATATTCCAAAATCGACACAGCCGAAAATTCTTATAGCCTGGCCATCACAAACGTCCATAAACTCTCATCATATGAATGTACTCCTTCTCAACACTATTCAATTCTTCATCAATATTGGGTTTCAAGTTGACTTTATTTTTTGGAAAGATACGATTCACCATCAAGCATATGATAATACAATTGATAGAGAAAAATTACTTCAAGTTGGAGTGGAGCAAATATTTGGACCTTACGATGAAGTTCCACTCTCAAAAGCCAAACCTTCTGGATTCTCAAAGTATTTCGCCTTTCTCTTTTGGATTCAACCCATGCCAGAGTATCTAGAATGTCTTATAGATTTTGTCAACTACATACAATCTTCCAATGCACGAACTCATATAATATCAACTCTGGCTGATGATTCCATGTTGCTTGGAATGGAACAGCTTCTTCGACATCATCCAAAATCCAAGTCTACGGATGAAATTCCATTCATGAAGGACTATTTCTTGCAAAATTTGCGACATCCTGACTTGGTAGGAAATGAAGATCTTACACAATTTAGTGAGACGTTGGCAGATGATTCCATAAATGGTTTGATTGCACAAGAGATATTATATAATGCCACATATATGTTCCACTTACAAATGTATCTTCATGTCATGTCCTCAGTAACTTTAGGAATTGATTACAATACTGTATCTTTCCTGAAAAAGGTAAGTTTGACTTCGATTTCAACCAATTATTGTTCTAGACGAGTATTCGTTCTGTAATTTCCCGTCTAATCCTTTCTATTTATAGCTCGTACCTGGTACATCATCTTATGTACTTCGATATCTTTCACCTATACAACCCCTCTCCCATGCCAAAGTACATGAACATCATAAGCAAAACAATGAAATACCCTTCTCAAAGAGGCAAGACTATATTTTTTTCGGGGATTTCAACCCGACAAACCAAAAAGCTTTGCAATGGTTTCATGACAAGGTTTTCCCTAAAATTCTTCTTCAACAAGATTTTCACATTGCCGGAACAATCACTTATCATTCTGATCTTTGCACATGTACAAAAGTATCTCGTATTCCCGAAAAAAGTTCCCAAACACAAGAATCACCCGATGATCCCAATGAGTCAAAAGAATTGTATCATGAGTATATGAGAGATTCTTATAGTTGCAAATCTCACGAAGTAAATGTACATTGTCATGGTCCACTACCTGAATCAGAATTGAATAATCTTATTGAAAACTCTCTTGTGACCATAAATCCAGTTCTTGATACCACTGGTGTAGCTACAAAGACGTGTCAATCTTTAGCACTAGGTACTCCTATGGTAGTTACAGAGTTTGATGGGACGTTTCATGAAAAATCATTCTTAGATCGTTATTCCCAAAGAAAGCAAAATTCCAATAATCTAGCTAAGGATAGCATTGGTGGAGATGATGATGATAGTAATAAAAGTAATGGGGATGACGAGAACAATATTATTTCATCCAAAAATGGTGCATTGTTTTGCCGACATTTGGATGAAAACTGTTTTACAAGCTCACTCCAATCATTATTGTTCGATCCTGATGAATGGCAGGAAGCATCCAAAGCTGGTCAGGATTATATTGCTTCATCATATGGTATGGGTCAATATATGCGTGATTGGGTGTACGTTTTCGAGCAACTTTTAGTGCAACGAATCAATATTGTGATTGATGGGGATGCTAAGACGAATGGTGAATCAATGGCAGCTCAAAACTGGCATATTGCTAATACCTTGAAAGCTTACCGAAATTTTCATGTAACAGTAATGGGAGAACTTGACCCCTCTATACCCGGTGTTGATCGTGTAGATGTTCCATCATCACAAGCAATAAAGTTAGACAACAATAAATTACATGGAGTCTTACCAGGTCATCAAACATATGAAACGCCCTTTCCAACAGGATATCAAGCTGATATAATAATTCGTCAGAAATGGCCTCCATCGATCCACTCCCTTCCTCTCAGCTTTTGTGGAGGAGGATGTCGTGTTGCTCAAATTCTTCCATGGGAGTATGGTGTCTTACCACTAAAATGGATACCTCAACTTAGCATATTTGTGGACGAATTGTGGGCTCCTTCTCAATACAACCGAAACATTTTTCACGCATCTGGAATCGAAGAATCTAGGACAAAAGTAGTTTCAGCAGGTATTGATTGCGAAGGGCTTCTCTTAAAATCAAAGAAAAATCAGAGTAATAACAATAATGGTAACGATGAAAAAAATGATGCTTCCAATAAAATAAGATTCCTCTTTTCTGGAGGGTTTATACCAAGAAAAGGGATTGATATTATGCTGGAAGTATGGAGTACTGAATTTTGCACCAACCGCAATGCGCAACTTGTTCTACACACCAGTTATGAATTGGGTTATGGTGATAATGAGATGAGCAATATGCAAGACATTATCGACAGATGTAACAACATAGAATGGATAAAAAATAAATGGCTAAGCGATGAAGAACATGTTGATCTAATAAATAGTGTTGACATTTATCTTGCCCCTTTTAGATCAGAGGGCTTCGGCCTCCCAATTGCGGAGGCTTTGGCTATGGGATTATCGATTGTCGTGTCTACGGGTGGTACATCAGTTGATGATTTTATCATTGGTGATCTAAATAATGCTCATTCATCAAAGATATACCCTGTTGCGGTTGTTGCAGAGACTTGTATCCATGAACCATGTGAAGGTGATAAGTTATGTGTTTTCCTACCATGTAAGAAAAGAAAGTTTCATAAGGAACATAGGTGTACCTGTGAACGATTGATTGAACCTCCTTCTTGGTTTGAACCGAATCGACATGATCTGCAAAGTCAAATGGTTCAAGCGCTAGAAGATAATCAAAAAAAGAAAATTAATAAAGAGGCAAATGATTTGATTAAAGAGTTGGGAAACTCAATAAAAAGTTTCAAGGTGTGCTGGTCGAATTTAAAGTCATTATATCACAAGGAAGTATCTTCAAGTTTGGAAAGTGGAAGAAAACGAGAACTTCAAAAGTTCATAGTTTATAAACCAAAGGATCGTTTAAATTTCGATCTACGCAGAAGAATCAAAAATTGTGTCATGTGTTTTGTCATTGTAGGTGTATCTTTTTTTGCAAGGATTTTATATATGTCAAGCAAAGCATTCTCTGGTAAACGAAAAAAAATATGAATGCGTGAATTTGAGCAAATGATAGTAAAAGCACGACATGGAAGCAGCCACCCGACTCGTCGAAAACAAAGTAATAATGTTGCCAACAGTGATGACTTGATGTTCAGATGAGATACTTAGGAAACTACGAGCTAGTATTATTACAAGAGATGTAAACAAACTTATTTATTGACATTAATTTAAGCCGTTGCAAATGCACCAATCGTTCAAATTACTTCTAAATCCGGAGAAAGACTAGATTTGCAAAACATGAAATTGCAGAAATCTCTCAGTTAGTCTTACAGCTAGAATCTTTCTACCGAAACCTGCAGAAGAGACGCACTTTATTCAGCTATAAAATATTCCTAAAGAAAATAAGTTCGATTTGATTGAGAAGTGCTCGAAATATCCAGTATTCGTGAATAATATATAATTTTTTCCTTTAACATTACACAAAAGATGTTACGTCAAACAATTGATCCATTAATTTCTGGTAGATCTGGAGATGTGGAGCGATAGTCACTTTTGGGAGAATTTTCCGATTTAAGGCGTATGTATTCAAAATCAGGTTGTTGATTTTTGTCGGATATACTTTGGAAGTCATCATCCAGAGATTCGCAACATGGCGTTCTCTGGGTTTGAATGCTGGGAGAGAATGCTAAGTGTTTTTCTTTCTCAAAAATTAAATATCCTAAAATTAGTCCTAAAACTGTGCTTAAAAGGAGCTCTATGGAATAAGTCATGGCTGCGAGCATTAAAATATAGCTTTGAGGTAATAAAGAATACAGTAAAGTTAGCCCCATGACTTTTCAAACCAGGTAAAACTGCAAATAAGCCCAAATGACATGTGAATATGATTTACTTACCCCAATAGAATTTGCAATCCATGAAGGGTAGACAATAACAATTTGATGCTTTTGGACCTAACATTCATTTTTGTGACTTTGATTCGTTTCAAGAACTTTGCGCGCATCTGTTAATTGAGAGTAAAGTGGTGAGCTTCATGTTTACGCATTGATGAAAATTCAGAGTTTACGGCACGTACCACTGGAACTCCCTCTGTGATTATTCCAATAAGAGTAACGAAAATCATTGCAGCTATGAACTTCGTCCTTGTATCCTAAAGATGATGGAAACATAAAAAATGAAACTATTGAGAATTGCACGTAAAATGTTTTAACGAACAAACATGTGAATAAGAAATGCGACTTACGAGGGTCCAATTCGCAAAAAGAAGGTTCAAGCAACATGTTTGGGGAGTGAAAAGTGTGAATTGAAAGCCTGTCATGTACATAGTTGTTCCTTGCGCAGACGTTAAGCAAAAACTACTGTCATTCATACCCGCATCCATACCCGCATCCATGCTCATATCCATATCCATTTGCATGCCCATGTCCATATTCACATTCATATTCATATTCATATCCATATCCATTCTCGTGATGTTTGATTTAGGTCAGTGCAGGCGTCAAGTTTGTTTGATAAATAAGGGTTCACCTCGTTGATATCAAAAATGTTATTGATCTTGCTTGGCTAGATAACACTTCTCTTTTTTATCAAAACTGCACAGAAATAAACAGGATTTCATACATGCCCTACCTGAGAATATATGTACTACGTGATACATGAATCTATTTATTCGAACGATATGGATATATGATATACTTTCAAGTACGGATTACCTGAGTATATCTTTTTGAAAATGTAAATTCTACTTGAATGGACAAAGTGCTACCTACCATTGCCAGCAGAAAAGTTCGCACGGGAACATCTAAATTAGTCTCAATTCTGACATTCTATTTCAGAGATGATAAATGTACTGTACGTACCGTATTATAACTCATTTAGGAATCGTTTTCATACGTTGCATTTATTTTTCACTTGGAACTACTAAAGACAGCAGGTGCAACATATAATACTTACGTCATTAGAAACATTAAAATGTATTTATCTGCATACCGAACTATACCTTTAGACCCGTACGACATATTGAAGATAGAAATTCAAGACTTATTTATTACCTAATTAAATAAAATGGCATGAAGCCGCTGAAAAGAAATTGTTGCAAAAAGTCCGATTTCAATTCTGAGCCTTTGCCAGGATTTGAACCACTTCTTGTGTCAACTAATTTTCACTTTACTTTTCACCCAACTTTCACCAAAATAATAAAACAACTTGAAAAATAACCACCAAAAATTTAAAAAAATTATACAGGAAAAATTTCCAGGGGCACTACAGAAATGATGATGGAACAAGAATAAAAGAAACAGCTCTTTTTCTTCTCAACAATGAATAACATTTGCGATACCAAAAGCATATATCAAAAAGTATTCATGAAATGAATTAGATTCGTTAATATCTTACTGAAACCATCCACTACACCACCAATAGAAACAGCAACTATTTTCAGTCAACAATTAAAAAATCCTCCTCATGAAGTAAATGCTGCATTCATTCCTTCGATTTTATTAAAAACTCTTTATCCATATCCTATTTTGTTTAGGAATTCTTTCATGAATATGATATTTTTTTCGTTTGCTTTCTCCTTTTTTTGCTGGAAAATAAAATCTTCCATGAAAACATTGGCTTTCTCCGTGCTGAAAATGAATCTGCAAAAAGGAAGTAAGTACGAATGACGAAATTATGCTTCCGGAAGGAAAATTATTGAATTCCACATGGAGGTCCTCCAAAATAAATACAGCTACATAGCAGGAAGTATCGAAAGGAAGCAGCCGGTACTTTCATTTCGGAAAAATGAAACTCTGCTGGTATCCATCGTACATAGGAATATGTACATCTTTTGGAATCAGAACTAAAGCACTGCTGTATCGATGATGACCAATTATTGGATTTGGACTTTGTTGCGTATGTGCCTACGGAGTTGACTTTGGCTCGTCACGACGAAAAAGAGCAATGATAGAATCCTGTAAAAAAATCAGATGGTGGAAAGATACTGCTATGGAACCGTAGAAAAGATTCCAAAGTAGCTAGAGAGTTGCTTCTGGAACTGCTCAATTAGAAAAGATAATTTGGCACTGCTGTTTGAAAATCTCGATCGCATCTTTTATCTATATTGCAAATGCTTTCCGCTGGAATAAGAACAGCCGCAAGGCGGCAACTTGCTGTGAGTGAAGTAACATCTAATTTGTCATTTCGTTTGAATAAAATGATACCCGTAAAGCTTTCGTGCATAATTTCAAGTATGAAATCTCCAAGCGCAACGGTTCCATTCCTTCGAAGGTCGTGACTACAGAAGAATCCGTCATTCAAGATTGTTCGATACACGCAGACTCATTTTGACTATCAATATCGTTTGACTGTGTATGTCCTTTTTTATCATGAGATACGTCTTGGCAATGTCATTAATTACTCCATTTTTTATCTTTTTCTGAAAGGTCTCAACTTCTGGTGCATCTCGGGGTATGGCTACAATTGATGTACCAGTTCGTGATGCAATTAACATGGCAATTGACGAGGAAATGGAACGTGATGAGAAAGTGTTTATCTTGGGAGAAGAAGTAGCACAATACCAAGGTGCATACAAAGTAACAAAAGGCCTTTACCAAAAATATGGTGACAAACGCGTCATTGACACTCCTATCACAGAGATGGGATTCACTGGTTTGGCAATTGGTGCCGCTTTGAAAGATTTAAAACCTATTGTGGAATTTATGACGTTTAACTTTTCCATGCAAGCCATTGATCAAGTTATCAACTCAGCTGCAAAACAGTACTACATGTCTGCTGGAAATTTGACTTGCCCTATTGTTTTTCGTGGACCTAACGGTAATGCTGCTGGAGTAGCTGCTCAACATTCTCAATGCTTTGCTGCTTGGTATTCTCAGTGTCCTGGATTGAAAGTTGTTGCCCCATATTCGTCAGAGGATTCCAAAGGACTCATGAAATCTGCAATTCGGGATCCTAACCCAGTTGTTGTATTGGAGCACGAACTTATGTATGGTGTTAGCTTCCCCATGTCGGATGAAGCTCAGAGTAAAGATTTCACTATTCCCATCGGCCAGGCTAGAGTAGAGAGAGAGGGTTCGGATGTTACAGTTGTTTCGTTTTCTGCGAATATGGCACTCGCACATGAAGCTGCTGATATTATGAGTGCTCGTGGAGTTTCTGTAGAGGTTATCAATCTTCTGACTCTTCGCCCTCTTGATCGTGATACAATTCTTGAATCAGTGAAAAAGACTGGAAGAATTGTGTCTTTGGAAACTGGATGGCCACAATGTGGAATCGGATCCGAGATCGCCGCTATTATTATGGAAACAGATTCTTTCAACTATTTGGATGCTCCTTTCGAAAGGGTGACTGGCGCTGATATTCCTATGCCATATGCTACCGAGTTGGAAGCTGCTTCGATTCCCCAGGTGAATGATGTTGTTGCTGCTATCGAACGTACGACATACCGTCAATTCACTGCAAGTGCATAAATTTAGTAGAAACCTTTATCGTTTCTAATCCGACGAAAAAATATCATAGTTGCTTCTTCATTCATGTTAGTATGACTTGATGGAAGTTGGCTAGGGTAACGAAGATACTTCAAAAATAATTAAAATGTTGTCTTTATAAGCACTATAAGATTACAAATACATTACTGACAACTATTCCTTTTTTTTGGACCAATGTTTTCGTGAAAAACATCAACATTCTACTTTGGCGTTCTTTTTTTATAATTTATATTTGTGATGTAGCGCTAACAAATTACACATTGAAACGACATCGTGGCCGAGTGGTCTAAGGCGCAACGTTAAGGCCGTTGTCTTAGTTGGCGTGGGTTCAAATCCCACCGATGTCAGCTTTTTTACTTTTGGAAAGTGTCACGTACATAGAATTGTCACATAGTGTACAAAGTTCTTAAGGCCGTTGTCTTAGTTGGCGTGGGTTCAAATCCCACCGATGTCAACTTTTTTACTTTTGGAAAGTGTCACGTACATAGAATTGTCATATAGTGTACAAAGTTCTTCATTATGACATCGCAGCGTGTCGTTTATAAGCTTTTCAACGAAAGTGAACTGCTGGAATACAAAATATTTGCAAATAGTTGCCACCATCACTTTCTAAACCACCATCAGGATGCTCATGACATGATTTTGATGACCACTTTCCTCCTATTTAATCATTAAGAAAAGCAGGAGTGTCATATAACTAAAATATGCTTCTTTTGCGAATCCCAATTAGATCATAAAGTTTCAAATTTTGTTGTTGGATGATGGGAATCAACTTAGAGAAAAAGGTTCATGCATGTAGAGATATTCAAGACTCAACGGACACAACGTACGTGAAAATATACTTAGAAATGATAAGCCAATCTGCCAAAAAAATAATTAGGTATGAATATCATTATGACTCTTTCTTCACTCATGATTTTCCTTTTAATGTCTGTTTAGACTGCTCGATAAATTTATCGCACTACAGAAATAATTCCAATCTCAAGTAATTCCGAATCTTATGAAGGAGGACTAGATAGAGTTTTTGAAGGACCAAAGAGTCGGGGACCAGAGCATCTTTGAAAGATGGATAAAGTAACTAGGAAACCTGAAGAAAAGGTATCTTTGGGGTCGGAGAGTGATCATTACAGTTTAGAAAATGAACATTCCGAGAGATCATATGATTCAGAAAGAGATATTGATGTACAAAGCAGAAAATCTTCCACAGCTGACAATGAATCTTATGTGAGTTTTAGTGATAAAGAATCTGATGAAGGATCTCGATTTTTAGATGCAGGCAGTTCCAATTATTCCCATGAGTCAGACGGAAACTTATCGGATCATTATCATACTTCAGACACGAATTCATCAGTTCAATCAGTCATGTCAGATGAGAAATCAATTGAGCATGATCACGAAATAGAAGGTCAATCAGGTGGAAGTTTAAATTTTAGAGAATCTCTTGAACTCGAGAACGCAACGTTTCATCCTAGAAATACAAATAACGAGCAAAATGATAATAAAAGCAGTCAATCAATGTCAAATGCCACCTTTAACGATGCAACAACATTGCCAATGAGCAACCATATTGGTGGATCTAATGCACATGAAGTCGACCCTGCTTCTGAATTTGATGATGAGACGCGCAGCTCGAAAACTAGACACAAAAATACACCATCTATCTTAATGAATGACGACCATACATCTGAACACGACTCTCCTCAAAATCTCACCAAAACAGCTAGCAAAAAACCTCAACAATTGGGAGAATATTTTGCAGCACAATATCCTGTTGTAGAGGTAGATATGATTGATCAAAGTATTGCATCTGGGCTCACATTTGGTGATAATTATGGAGGCCCATCCCCAAATTGTGTTCAGGATATTTCTATCTCAAATCACAAAATGAGCAAAAAAGAAAAACAAAGTAGCTTCCCTCAATTAAAAGATATTCCTGAAGAAGAAAAATCATACCGCCGGTCTCATATAAATAACACTCCGCAATCGTCTTGGCCAACTTTAATTCCCAATATAAATCAAGAAAAGAAGAGATCTGTAATTGGACGTAATCAATGGTGTTCTTCTAGAATTCATAAACTTTTCTGTCAAAAAGGCGCAATGAACAATATTTGTGCGGACTGTTCTATTCCATTGCAATACGCAGATTCTATTTATGCTTCATTTTATTTTGATCCCGATGCACCCAAACAGAAAAAAAGAAGTAAAAGCAAAAAACTTAGTCAGGATAAGAAAAGAAGTTACCATCGATACACATCATCTATGGAAGAAATCATTGATGTCTTAGATTCAGATTCCTCATCTTCCGATGTTGAATTTTTTGAATCAGTAAAAACACGACCTAAATCGTTGCTGGAAATGAATCAAATATCATCACTTTCCATGGCGTTTGATGATAATGATGTTCCTCCGTCACGCTCAGAAAAAATGGGCCTGGCTTCAAACTTATCCTCGAATGTAAGCCTTTCATCTTCCAGATCTCAACCTTACCTAATAGATACAAATGATGAAAATGATATAGAAGGGAAACAAGAATCGCCATCTAAGCGCAAAAAGAATCTAATAAATCATAGAATGTACCATTTGGCAAATTTTAAGTCTCTTCATTCATATTATGGAGTTACTGGATTTTCATCAAAGCACAGCCAAAGAACAAAAGGAAACCCCATATCACCATCACACAAACATACTCCGCGCAGAGCTTTCATACAATGTCATGGAGTTTTTGTATGCAAAGATTGTGCATTTGCTCACAATATGTTGGGAAGGAGTATAACAACAGTCAAAAGTGTTTATGCAACTACTCAGTGGTCAGAAGACGAAATATATGCTATGGAACAGTCTGGTGGTAACATTCATGCTAAGCTGATTCTGCAACGACATTTACCAGATCGTTTGCGAGATATTTTTACCTTACATGACAGATCAACTAGAGAAGAAAGAGTAATGTTTGTGAGAGCGAAATATGATCTTTGGGCGTTTATGTTTCCGAAAGGACCGCTCCACAGAATGTCTAGATGGGAAACTTTATTAGAAAGTGATCTATCGACTAAGTCCAAACGAAAAAAATGTCAAACATATATGTTGCCTGATCGTCTGGTTGATTATTTTTGTGTAGTAGGCGCAACAAGAAGCATAAAAAAGTCGCTAAAAACGTCGCCAAAAGAATCATTTAATTCTTCAATCAATATTGAACTTCAACCTAAGGTTTGGGACTGTTATCCAATTCCACAAAATTCACATAGTGATATGCCACTTCCGAATTTCCTCCCCAACTACGCCTTTCCAAATGGCTGCCGCCCTAGTTCGAAAAAACGAGTGCCTCATTTTTTTACCTTTGTGCTTACATTAGAGCATACGAACGCAAAAGTGTATGGCAGCGTTCTTACAGTTTATGAGGATATAGTGTACATGAATCAGATATTGGATTGTTTACATAATGAAGGCTTTGTCAAACCAGACAATTTTCCGAGTGAAGAGCAATTGCTTCCCAAGCCAACAAAAGAGGAGCGACAAAAACTCTTTCTTCCCAAAGCTCTTATAATTCTCTCTCATTATCCACTTGTCAACCTGCATCGGACTTTCTTACAACAAATATATTTATTATCACATACAAAGTCTACACCTCTACCAATTGAACGATACATTTCCAATTTTTGTAGCGATATACCTCTACCTCCTCAAGGGCAAGTAACAATGAACTTCGGTTACTTCGACGACTCTGAGGGTCTTAATGTTCACTTCTGTCGACCATCAAAGAATAATTTACCACTTGTAGGTTCCTCTTACCGTCCATTGTTCACATCATTGAGTGTTAGTAATATATTGGTTGTGTTCGGATGCCTTGTTCATGAAATGAAAGTTGTATTATGCTCAAAATATATCGCTTTACTCACTCCAGTAGCCGAAGCACTAAGATCTGCACTTTATCCATTTGTGTGGCAAGGATTATACATACCGGTCCTACCATATTCTATGATAGATCTTTTGCAAAGCCCACAACCATTTTTTGTTGGAACTCACTCCCGATATTTAGTCGAAGTAGATAAAAAAGATCGCCCCAATGGTGTAGTTTTTGTTGATCTTGATAAAGATATAGTTCATCTAGGATTTGAAGAAGGCGAAACAGCGAGCGTAGAAAGAAAGACACCAAATTTACCAGAGAAAGAAGTAGAAAAGCTCAAGAACAAATTAGATCAATTCGGTGGCTTAGCTTACTTACCACCAAGTGGTGGGCAACAAGGGAGATTAACAAGCGGTCGTGGATTGGGAACCATACTCAATTTACACAGGGAGAAATACGCGTATCAAACATCTTTGGCCATGGGAAACGAAAAAAAAAAAGTTTCCCCTCGCGATTCAATAGGTTCCCTTAGAACTGGAATATTGGCCAAAATCGATGAAGCTTATGTAAACGACGAGCATTTAAAAGGCGTTTATTTTCCTGAAACAACTTTAGGTACAGGAGCAAAGCTAGTGAGTGAAAAATCTCACACGAAAAAAAATTTGAAACGAGGCGTAAAAGAAGATGTCAAAAGAAGGAGCTTACTTGATTCAAATTTAGATGAAAAAGGAGGATTTTCAACCTGTGAAATTCGCCAAGCATTCGTACGTTTCTTCGCAGTTATATTTAGAAATTATGACAGGTTCCTCCTGAATGACTTGGATCGAGATGGTTATGAGAAAAATGATTTGAGTTTACTTTTTGATAGTACAAATTTCCTAAAAAAAGTGTCTAGCTCAAACGATTATGCGTTGAACTTTGCGACAAGCTTCATCAAAACTCAAATGTTCGAGGAGTTTATAAGAGAAAGACAAGGGAATCCAAAGCTACCGGAGATTTTATATTTTGACGAAACCATCATTGTCCGTAAGAATCTTTCGAAAAAAAATAAATTGAAAGGAGGCTTGAAGAAGACCCCGTTTTTATCAGACAAATCAGATTGGGTGAGTGAACGATTTCATGAAACTATTAAAATAATCTGTTTGACAAAGTACCCTAATAAATTATATTGGCTTTTTTTATAGGACTTGAAGCCATATTCAACTCCACCTCCTTCATCATTCAATTTACCTTTCATGGGGAGAAGACATCACAAAAATAAATTTCCTCGTTTACGTGCAGAGCTTTATAGCGAACCACGAAAGATGAAAAGATGGGTATCAGAAACGATTCAAAGAAGAATAAGTTATGCTTACCCTTTCTGTAATGAATCGCTTTCGAAACTATTCATGTCTACTCCATTTTCTTCCAATCCTTCAAGGGACTTACATTGGGCTCTGATTGTTTTTGCATATAAAGTGCCCATATGTATTGATCAAGATATAAGTCAAGATACCCACCCGTTGCATATTAAAGAGCAAAATCGTTTATTAAAAATGTCCATTGTCTCAGATGGAGCGATTCAGTTTGCTGAGCAATACACAAAATTAGCTCGAATAACAAATATTCAATTGTTACAAGGGATCATTAAATTACAGGCTTTGCATAGAATGCATGTTATTCGGGATCGTTATCAATACTTATTGTCCATGATTATTATCGTGCAAGGTTATTTCCGTGATTCGCTGTTTAGAAAAAAATATGGAAATACCTTTAGAGGTGTGAACGCAAAGGTTACGGATATTCAGAGAGTTTTTCGAGGTCATACAGTGCGTATGCATCAACAAATGCAAGAACGATGTGCAGCTATCATACAGTCTACTCTAAGGTGTTACTTTGAAAGGTTGGATTTTCTAGCCTTAACAAAGGCGGCAAAGCAGTTATCTTCATATTTTCGAGTGCGGCATATCCGATATGGATTTTTGCTGGTTCGCCAATTAGCTGCTTCCATACAAGCCCAAGTCCGTGGGTTCTTGAAGCGCAAACAAATTTCATCGTTGAGGAAAAAACGACTTTTGTCTTATAGGGTACAGCTTTTCGAATTATGGCGGAGATCAGCAACGCCTCTTTCATATCGGGCAAAGTTTTGGAAGCTTTTCAAACAGAACACTTTTTTGAATCTAGCGCTCCATGAAGAAGAGCTTGCTAGGGTTTGGGAAGTTTTAGACATAAAGGTTTCAGTAACAACCACCGTATATGATAAATGTAAACAGGTACGAATATCAAAGTTGAATACAAAGATTAATGTCAACGATGTCCATATATTTCTGACCTTATTTTCTACACTTTACAGATTCAACATGTATTAGATGCAAAAAAACAAAAAGCTACCAATGAACTTGTCCCCATATTCCCTGCAGAAATGCGTCCGAAAAGAGGAGATAAGTCCGATAAGAAGAAAGATTTCTTAAGGCTTTCTAAAATCAGACTGGCAGCAGAGCGTCAAAAATTATACAGTATTTTAAAGCATATGGATATCAATACAAAGAATCGTGTCTTCAATCTGTTCAAACTCGATGATGGAGAAGAAAAGAAGAAAGAGAGAATTGTGAAGTGCCTTTGTAAGTTGTTTCGCAAGGAAATTTTCCTGTGAATATTTTATGTTTGTACAATTTTCATCTCATAAACATATGCTACAAAAACATATTTAATTGCGCAGGGGAATATCGAGCATTAATAAAACCTTCAATTACCTTCATCCTGAATATCTATGATGAGTTTGGAAATTTGCAAAATGTCCACAGCTCTAGAAGTTTTATGGATATTTTGATTGGAAAGCAAGAAACAAATGTACCACCCTCATCTATTCTTAGAAGGTTTGATTTGGACGTCAATTCGCGTAAAACTTATGATATTGTGAAAAATACTTCAAAAAATATGTCCATTTGGGTTCAACTCAAGTATGATGAAAGAATACAAAATGACGTAGTTGCTTCAGCTCACGCCTGCTTTGACGCATTATATACAATAGACAAAGAGCATACACAACAGAAAAAAAGCGCCTTTGGGGCATTGATGAATCCTGTTTCAGTGATGTCTCACACTCGCACTAATCATATTCGAAGCAGCACGTTATATCTAAAAAATGCTGATTTAAACACAAAACAGAAACGCCTTGAGTTAGCTCAAGCTTACTTTAATAAAACTCCAACATGGTCAAGTTGAACAGATACATTATCAGCAAGTGACTAAAAGATTAAATTTTGTATTTATTTTCCGTAATAAAAAATAAGTTGTTGGCTTCCATTGCTGTAGATTAGCAAGGTGAAGAAATAATGTGTGACATCTTTATTGTATTTGACTCGACTTTCCTAGAAGGAGTCCTCCGGGAATTGGATCGTTTCGATTTTTTTTTATGGGTGAATTGGATTTTTTCAGTAACTTAAAAAGACCTGTACCAAGTGGAATAGGGACTCCCATGATAATACATTCCGCCACGCCCACAATAGCATCTGTGCGACCGTGGACGGCTGCTTCGAACAAATGGTTTGTAGGTGTCTCAAATGCAGCCAAGGTGAGTACACTATCTCTCATTTTGGACAAACCAAAGCGAGTAATTCCAAGTACCTGTCCTTTGAAAGTCATTACATCTGATAGAAGAAGTAAATGGCGATGATCTATACCAATACCATAAGCGCTCATTATGCTGTAAATTTCTGCCGATATTTGTGTTCTAGCTGCTTCTACACCCAATGTAGCTTCGACTTCAATGATATGATTTGTAGTTGTATTGCGACCATCTACACCAGGAGAACCCATCACTTCTGCTAAACCATAACCTTCAACAAGAAGATGATATGTACTCTTTCCATTCTTTTCCTCTTTATTAATAACTGCTCGATTCACACTTGGAATTCCTTGAACAATTACATTTGGTAATGCTACTTTTAGTGCCTGCATTGTAAAGTAAATGGTGGAAGACGACTTTTTCGTTTTTTTGGCTTCTGGTGCATATATCCGAAGTTTAGATTTAGATCCTTTCTTAACAACTACATTGCTATCTATGAGATTGGAAAGCACATCTGGGCGTTTTTTTGATGTCAGCCCTCGGACGCCCTTCAGTATTGCCATTCGAACTGTCCAGGCATCTATATCTAGTTTGAGTTGATCAATTGCATTCATATCTAATTGAACTGAAACATAGCATTTTCCAGGAGAATAGACTTCTTTTATATATGTTGCAATTTCTCCTAGGGTGGTCTTTTCTATTACAGCTTTTACTACTCTAGCACCTACGGGATGATTGTTTTGTACCAAATGCGCAGTTATGATGGGAGTTGATATAAGCTTAGATGCATTGATAATTTCTTTAAGGCGAGGAACACCTAGAGTCACATTCATTGAAGATACACCAGCAAAATGGAAAGTTTTCAAAGTCATTTGGGTACCAGGCTCACTGATGCTTTGAGCTCCGGATGCACCTATGGCTTCGCCAGGTTCAACATACGCCTTGCTATATTTTGAAAGTGCTTTGTTTAAGATAAGCTCTAATTGGGTTAAAGTGAATCGACACCGGTTCCATGTTCTTTGATTCGCCATTTCAGTCTTCTTTTCTTCTCCTAAGGTATTCCCATCGTCCATATCTGCTATTAGGGAGTGATGTTTTTCCGCCATCCTTTCAAAAAAATCCCTGATCTCTTCAATGAATAGCTTTCCTTTCGGAAGAAGTTTTTGAAATCGATCATGTGCCAATGCCTCTTCTATATACACAAGGAGGTCATTTGGTGACAAGGTTTCTTCGTTACGACATGGTTCCACTTGACTGTAATGAAGGTGAAGACGATCTAAATCAACCGGACGATCATTATTTTCCATTTTTTCTGGATTCAAACTGTCATCACCGTACACAAATTGCACAACTGTACTTTCGCTATTTCGTACAGTGAGATCATATTGTAGAGACAAATCCTCCAAGGCCTTCATTAGACGACGCGCCATATAACCTGTTTCAGCTGTTTTAACTGCCGTATCAACAAGACCTTCCCTTCCCCCCATTGTATGAAAGAAAAACTCGGTTGCAGCTAAACCCGTATAAAAGGAATTGGCAACAAATCCTTTCGCAGCAGGAGTTAGACTCTTATATTCAAAATGAGGTAGGGTCCTATTAACAAAACCATTTTGAATTCTTTTACCTCCCACATTTTGTTGTCCCACACATGCCATCATTTGACTTATATTAAGTGTACTACCCTTACTTCCACAGTCTGCCATAATACGAGGAGCATTAGACCATGGAAGCTGTTTCATAGCTTCTTGACCTGCAGATTCTCGAAGTTTCCCTAGGATCCCATTGAGAATTTCTTCAAGACTCTGATCTAAATTACATCCTGGCCTAAGTTCTAAAGTACCATTATCATATTGATGAATGCTTCCTTCGGCTTTTTGATAACCCTTGGCCAATAAATTCAATTTCATTTTTTTCAGTTTATTGGAAGGAGTCACATCAGATATTCCTATACTAAATCCTTTATGGGAACCAAAATAGCGTGAGCACAATTTAGAAAATCGATCTAGCAGTCGAGCAGCTTCAGCTTCGCCCCAATCACGGAGTAAAACATACAACAAACCCGTCTTACTCCCATCTCCAATTGTTTTTTTGGCAATGTTTCCGCTAATCAACTCAGAGTTTCGGAAGGCAACCCATCCGTCATTTGGACAAAAATGTTTGAGCTTTAGATCGGAATTATAATTCTTATCTTTGCATTCGAAATTGACCTTCACCTTGGATCTTTTATTTGGTCTAAGCATTGTTGAAAAGACTTGCTTTCCCGTCCATAAAGGCTCTGGCTTCAGAATTGCTGGGATTGGTATGTCTATCTGTTCTTCTGCATTACTAAAGTAACTCACAAGTGCACAAAATTGCTCCCTGTTGAAAAATTGATCTCTCTGTGTCAAAAGGTATGATATGCTTAAAAAATCCTGACTTGCTGCTACCAGAGGTTCCCCATTTCGTCCAGTAATCAAATTATGATGAACCCCCATCAGCAAATTTGCTTCCGCACGTGCTTCTTCGGTTTGTGGAAGGTGCATATTCATTTCATCTCCATCAAAATCAGCATTGTAAGGAGCACAAACACAGATATTAAACCGAAAAGTCCTCCATTCCATAACTTTAACTTTATGTGACATTATACTCAATTTGTGTAGGGATGGTTGACGATTGAATAAAACTACATCGTTATCCTCCATATGCCGTTCAACTATATCTCCGTATCGTAATTGCTCAGCAGCTTTTTCACGATCCCCATAAGATAAACTTTGAATACGTCCATTGGACAAACGGATTTGATTGGCACCAGGATGGATATCTGGGCCGTTACGAACTCTTTCGCGTAATTTGGCAATATTATATCGACTCACACATTCAGGATAGGTCATAATTTTAGCAACATGGACTGGAACACCAACTTGATCCACTCGAAGATTTGGATCAGGTGAAATGACTGTCCGTGCTGAAAAGTCCACACGTTTTCCACTCAAATTACCTCGAAAGCGTCCTTGCTTACCTTTAATACGTTGGCAAAATCCTTTCATGGGTTTGTAATCAATGGGACGTGTAATTCCAGGAGTATCACCATTAATAAATTGAGCAACGAGCAATTGTAAATTTCCCCAATTTTCCATTAACGTCCGTGTTGGAGGACCTTTTTCCATTGCAATTTTCAAGGCTAAATTTAGCTCCAGGATTTCTTGTAATTTAACAGTTGTATCATCTTCATTGCTTCCTCCATCCATTGAGACTGATGGTCGAATGGGAACAGGAGGAACAAGTAAGCTTTCTAATATAAGGTTTTCTGGACGTCCATGAAGTGGATCAACCCATAAGATTTCACAATCCTCATCAGGAATATTTTTGAACAATTCAAGTGCTCGAGTAGGTAGTAAATCTTCCACAGTGGATGACAAATCAGCTGGAACATTGGGATTTGTCCTCATGACATTTTGAATCTTTTTGATTAATAAATCTAATTCTTCTTCCTGATGTTTGAGCTTATACCTTTCATGAACAATTTTCAAGGTTGGTAATCCTGTCACTTTTTTAACAGCTCCATTAGTAGCATAACAGTGAGGGCATTTTTTTGCTTTTTTACACATCTCCAATACCTTCTTAAAAAGAGCTTGTTTAGCTAAAACGTCTGTCCTGGGATTTCTCATCTTTCGCAGATAATTCAGACGGACATGATCTGGCAATAATATCCTGGAACAACTTTTGCAAACACATTGCAATAAATTCATTGTTTGTTTGAAAAATCCAATGTGAAAGACAGGCAGGGTCAATGGAATATATCCAAAATGACCAGCACATTCGTGAATCTTTTTTTTACACGTAGCACAGGTGCTAACTTTATCACTCACACCTAGACGTGGATCAAGACATCCACCTATGGCAGGTGTACGTGCAGGCATGGTGAAAAGCTGGTTCGACCAGACCTGAAATTCTGACAATCGTTGCATCTCGGAAGAGGAGAGCATTCCAAATTGAAGATGAGATATTTTTTTCGGTGCCAAATCTTCCTTGACCAACTGCTTCGTTTTGCTGGAATAGGGATCATCTTCATCAATAGGTGATTCATACTTGACGTTGTGGTACGACAT
>Ga0209092_10001933_pt1 | contig 19587 bp, 16 predicted proteins | sample FraStrMetagenome_FD_187446 | JGI IMG/M metagenome (GOLD analysis project Ga0209092, IMG submission 187446) | Marine eukaryotic phytoplankton communities from Arctic Ocean - Fram Strait ARC3M Metagenome (SPAdes) (version 2) | ecosystem: Environmental > Aquatic > Marine > Oceanic | place: Fram...
GCCGATGTAAGCTTCGCCATCATGCAACAGGAGAAAGCTGCCGCTGATGCGAGGGCAGCCAACCCCAAGGCCGGAGACGAAAAAGGAGCTCCTGGATGCAAGAACTAAATATTTTGTCTTTATGACTTTGGGAAATAATTTTTTACAAATGGGATATGCTAAACTTTAAACTTAATGCAAAGACGTTGATGCAATTGTATTTTATGAATCTACTTCTTACAATAATGTAATTGCTTCTATGACATTTTTGAACAGTGCAATTTTTTTGGAAGGAGATTCAATAACTTCCATGCAAGAAAAGGGAGTTTTGTTCTGTAACGGTGTGATGCAGAATCCTAATTTTATCACTAGACTAAACTACATCATGCATATTTATTCTCAACATATTACATACTTGTACTTTGGTTTTCTTTGTTATTCTTTTGTGATTGACAAACTTGCTATACGTCGTGATTTCATTAGGATATTTTACAAACATACGCCTGAGATATGATTTAAGTATTCAAATGAAAATTCTTATCTCTAGAGATCTTCTCGTACCTCCTTCCAGCTGCCTAGATCAATACTTGTATTAGGTTTTGGTGTAGAATATTTATCCAAATCCTCCTGTCCAACTGGAACTTGAGAAAATGCCACTATAACTAACAGCAATACAATCAATCCAGCCCCTTTTGTGATTGTACCCATAATGCCCCCACTGTCATCATTACTACCGTCACTTTCTTTCCATTGCTCTGAAAGCATTTCTGCGTAGGGTTCCTCAAGATTATTGTTAGAAACAACAAAGCTCTGCTCAGAATTTTCTTCCATTATTTCGCTCTCTTGTACATCTGCTTCTTCTTCTTCCTTCAAGAGACGTAATTGCTCTTCTAGGTTTTTAATCTCCTCGTCTCTGTTGGAAGAGTTTAGCGTCATTGAATGGTGGGTTGACGTTAGACTCCTCATTTGAAAAAAAGTCGTTGATGCTGCTTTTCTAGATAGAGGAGCACTGAAGCTAAGCCCATTTGCTATGGCAATGGCTATGGTGAAAACCACGAGAACCTTGTTCATCAGGAGATTGCTTTTGCCAAACAGCAAATTGGAGTCTCATCTGAGAGTCAGAGTCGTTCCGTATGCAAGCCGAGATATATTTTTTGTCATAAATATGTGACGTATGCTTTGACGTCATCGAGGAAGATAAACTTCATTAAAAATAGTAGCAAATACGTTTGGGATCAGATATGAAAATAAATATCACAAAATGAAACTGAAAACATTAGTCTGCAACTAATTTAGGGATGCATTATGAATATCTTTTCTATAGTTTGTTTAGTTACTTGTTATTATGCGGAGATGGGCTAAATTTCTTTTCTTGATCCATCAATCATTCTTATTTTTTCTCTTCCAGGTGTCGCTCTTCGTTTTGTTTTGTGTTAATAGTTTCAAGACTCACCATGATCTAAGTTTTAGCTCATTGTCCTTAGCGGCTCGTTGTGTCCGCCTGTAAATCAAATTTTTGGATAAAGTCATCAGAATTTTGCTTACACTTGATTCGTTAAAGATAGAGCATGTATACTACATTAAGTCCTCCATTACAAAAATTCATGTTGCTGTATATAATTATGATGCAACTTTGTTGTCAAACCTTTGATCCTCTATACAAGGGATCCTCTGAAGCTTATTTAAAAAGTAGGATTTGTGGATATTTTCTGAATTTGATTAAAAACCTTATTAAACTTTGCACTTTCTTATTTCCAATTCAGTTTAAATTATCTCTGTTTCATTCGTCCTATGCTCTTCCAAAAATCATAATATCAAAGTTACGAATCAAGCATAGGTAAATCGAATCATGCGCCTCGATCAGGTCCAAACGCTTCTTAGTTATTCTCATGTTTCGATGCAAATGCTCAAAGCAAGAGTCTTGGGGAGGTTCATGTGTCGGTTCGCCCGATCGACGTTGGCAAACCCGCTCGTTGCAATCTCCGATGCGGGCAAAGAGGTAGTTCATTTCAATTCATCATGAAAAGTAAATTTTGAACGGTAGCTATACATCCAGCGACGGAAATGGCCGCACCGGCATACTTAGCACATGCCTCAGCTACGCCATCATACAATATATAGTCAAGTTCTGAATCTGGATCTTGAACAAACGCAGAGTCTGGATATGTTTCAATTGGATAGTGAGATATTTCGTTCATATCGATAACTGACATGTCAAGGCCTAGGCCTAAAAGCTCTTCATTCATTCTCATTCTTTCTTCAGCATCTTGTTGCTCATATCGTAACCTTTGATTCAGTTCCTCTAGGTATTGATTGCCGATGTGGAGTTGAGTGCTCTTTTTTCGGTTACTGTTGACTGTAGAATGAATTGGATGCTTTGATGTTGTATCTGGTCGCATTGTATTTGTGAAAGTGAAGCCACTCGTGACGGAGACTATAAGACAGCATGTTGTGATTTCAAGACGCATGTTTTCTTTTTTCTTCTGGCGAGAATAGATTCTGTTGTGGGATAATGATTACGAAGTAAAAAGAAAGAAAAACTCTATGAATCTTCCCGTACTTTTGTACAATCTTATACAAGCTTGTAAACATACCATACGATTGACACCCTCCGATACAGTATAGTCCTACAGAAGCACGCATATTCTACAAAGAAAATGACACAAAAGCCAACTTGAAATAATTCTCTGCTGACAAACTATTTAGATGAAAAGATAAAATCCCAAGCCACGTTGCATTCTGCAAAGATTCTGACATCACGTATGATGTCAAGTGACGGCATGAACTTTCCATGATCATAATTATGCAAATAAAAATAAAATGACGAAAATAGAAGTAAACATGAGACTGGACGAGATTTCAATTCGCATCCAGCAGGACTCTAACCCTAAGTCCACTGTCAGAAGTGATGGAGCGTTTTTAAATTGTGAAGCCCTATTTTTACTTGAACAAAAAAATCCCAAAATATCTCTGAATATATGACGTCAAACGTGATGCAATTTCTCCTAGCGTCGAATTCTCCTGCCAACTTTTGAATTTCTATCAAACCGAAACAAAATAACGTCAGTAATCGTTCCATGACGTTCTCTCAAATTTGACTGCATCAACATCACATCCTTAGAGGTAAATAGAAGCAATGCCAAGGAAATGGTTCGATGAAGGAAATAAATATGCATGTTTTAAAATATGAACAAGAGAGGAACAGATTGAACCGCTATAGCACAAATAGTTTAAGTTTGAAAGAAAAAATATTGTCTCAACTGACTTATATTAGTTTATGTTTTAGGTGCTTCATAAATGTATTTGAATGGAGATGACTTTCTTTGCTCCTGCTGTAAACCAATCTTTTTTTTCATTTTCAGATAAAGATATTTACTTTACGTACCGTATACTACGGTAATTAACACGGGGTGTTCTTTTGTGTGTGATGGTTCGTCATCACGTGAGTGCTAACATATTTTCGCCACAATTTTAACGGTATCCAAAAAATCACGATTCTAACGGATATTTTCAAAATTGTTCCACCATGAACACGAGTTCATTCAATGAAGCGTCTTTCAAGACCCCGACAAAAAATATTTGTCGCAATGATCAAGAAGAACCATTAGTTTCAGATATTAACGGCATTGAAACGAATCTTGATCTTTTGACTTCTACTTCATCTTTGCTTCCTTTGCATTCGCAAACCACCCTAAAGTCACATGAGGATATGGAATGCTACTTTCTCTCACTCTATCAAGAGCTACTCCCCATTGACGAAGCTAAAAAATTTTGGATTGAAGCTCACTATTATTCTGCACTCCGAAAGTTATCGTTGTGCAGTACTCCCGCTCAGACGAAAATTGATTTCCGATGGGACGATTCACCTTTTTCAACCTCGTCTACTTGTGTGAATGAAAGTTTAGGTTTGATTCTTCAAAGAGAAACTACGAAAATCATTGTAAAACCAAATAATGAAGGTGATATATCTAAAACTCCTCCTATTTTTCCTCTTGGGCCAAATAAAAATTGTTACTCTACATCAAATCTCTTTTCTCTATCGGCGGCATTGTCGAATTTATCACTCGCGAAATCAACCTCCAAAAACAATTATTCTCAAAAAGATGACGCAGCAATATCTATCGGAAGACTAGCCCTAAAAAAATTTGAAAATAATAGTTCTATCAACGTATTCACTCCAGCAAAACAGAAACAAGATTTAATTGAAACTCCATCAAAATCGACTTATGAAAAAATCACAAACACTCCCAAAAAATTAGCGTCAGCTTTTGCACGTGGTCTCACAGGAGGAATAACATCTATTCTTGCTTCGTATGACATTGTAGATGACCCTGAGTACTATGATCCTTCAAGTACCTCATATACACCCAGTCAAAACGATACAACTATGACAAGTGTCAGCGATGAACGACAATTACAAGAAAACGAACAACAACTTCTTAACAGCAAACGATTAATTCCTGTTGCAGATGATGTTGTTTTGGTCAATACTGAATTAGCAGCTGATTGCTGTCTTCTTCTTTTGGATTACATAAAATCATTTGATTCAGAAGAAGCATTGAAGCATGAGAATGGGTGTAGTCAAGGTTTTGTAATTGTACAAAACAAGGTTATCATGTTCCAGAATGGTGATCAAAACTCATCCCCATCATGGACTGAGCTTTGTCACCATGTAGGTGAATATTATCAATCCTGTAGCGATAAGATTTTGAAAAAGCGGAGTTGGAAGAATCAGGCCCAAGCAAAAATTCTATCTGAAATCATGGAATTTGACGCAAATATCCTTGCTCTAGCTCTACTCTCCGTGTCAGTTATTCAAACAAATGATGAAAGCACTTTGCTTTTCTTCTCTATTAATGACGAACAAAGTCAAAATACTGAAAAACTTACAAAAGTTGAAGAAGCTTTGTTCGATTTGATTTGTACCCAACAATCCCTTCTTACTCGAATAGCTGTAGTAGAAAAAGATATTGAAAAAGATACGAATAAGGCCGTTCATTATCAAAAGAAAAAGAATACTAAATTAGCATTGATCCAATTAAAAAAACGTAAAATGAAGCATGATCAGTTAGATCGCTACTCAGGTGCACTGCTCAATGTAGAAATGGTGATGGAGAGCCTACGTCGTAGTCTCACTGATTCGGAAACAAAAAATGTTCTGGAAACTTACAAAGATGCCATGAAATCGATGCGAGAAACAAATGAATATGATATTGAAACAGTAGACAAATTAATGGAAGATCTAAGAGATGAATCTGATAATATGGAAGATATCAGAGATGTAATGTCAAAAGACTTTGGATCCTTTGGCGTAAGTGCTGGAGGCAATGATGATTTGGAAAGAGAACTGAGACAATTGGAAGAAGAAATGGAGCAAGATGAAGGAAATGAAGGTGACGGTGGGAACAATGAGGCGGATGAGAAAAAAACTCTGAAAGGAAAAGAAAACATTTTATCGTTGGAAGAACGTTTGAAAAATCTAAACAAACCCATTCTAAAGGAAGGTGTAATCTCCAAGAAAACCTCGCGTGAAGCTCTTTCATCTATTTAAGAAATTAAAATGATTACAATCTTAACGATCTTTTTAGATATATCACTCTACTAAAGCAACATAATTAAGGGCTTAATCTCGTGAATAGCAAGAGCACCTTACAAATAACTTAAAAAGTAGAAAATGTATTCTATTTATTTTTTCATTTCATGCATGACTCGGACCCATCATGGATTCAAATTCGTTTTTATGATTGGCATGAAGAAGGTTGAAGAGGGAAAAATGATCTTTGTAGCGACCACTGTAGTAAAATTCTACGTAAGATTAGGACGTATGACGTTTTCAAAACCACCCGTAATTTATTATAGTTAGCATCTATTTTTATTACTTAGACGTCATAAAGTGTCACAGCAGCATTGAAAACGAACGATGGCCTGATTGAACACAGTTTGAATTAAAAATCTAAATTTTCACAAAAATGCTAAGGCATTGTCAACAAAGTTATCGCATCATTCAGAAAAGCAGGAATCGCCTAATTACAAGCAGCATTCAAATCAGTATCGATAAAGAATTATCTTCCATTCGAAAAATGAGCTCTAGCATAAAATCACCTTTTCCAAAATGGCCCAATCCTGTTCATGACGCTGAAGGCGATTATCGCACAGAAGCTGCCTTCCTTGAAACTAAACTTCACACAGCCAAAAATAACTTGTATATGCATCAGAAGAGCATTCCTCGACTACCGTTGCCCTCCATATCGGATACCTTATCAAAACTAGCTCCCACGGTACTCCCACTCGTGAAACACAATGAAAATGAAAAAACCTCCTTCTTACAGGCAATAGAAGATTTTCCATCGCAAGTCGCACAATTGCATCTTCAAGAAAGACTTGAAAAAAGACGAAATAAAGACTACTCAAATTCTAGTTGGCTTCAACATTGGTGGAACACATTGGGTTATTTAGATGTCCGTGACCCCGTAGTCATTAATGTGTCTTATTTTTACCATTTTCAAACAGACCCAACACTTCCAACAACACAACATGAAGATCTATCAATCCCAAGGACAGCAGCTATCCTCACAAAACTTGCCAAACTTCGTCAAGAAATTTGTGGTGCAACTCTTCCTCCTCCATCGGTCGGACGAAAAACTCCTGTGTATTTATGCAATACCCAATATAAATATGCTTTTCATACTTGTCGTATACCTAAACTTAATAGGGACGTTTATCGAATGTACGATCCAAGTTTGGCAGAGCATTCTCATTGTCTTATCATACACCGTGGTCAGTATTATGCAATGGACTTTGTTGATCCAGAAACAGGAGAGCCTTTACCATTAAAGCTGTTAGAACAAAGATTGAAAAAAATTAAACAAATGGAAGCTCAAGAAAATAAAATCTCGTTGGGCTGGTTGACTAGTTGGAATCGTGATTCTTGGGCCAAAGGTAGAAATTCATTATTAGCAGTAGGTGGGACAGATATGGAACAAGCTTTGGCAAAATTAGAAAGTGCTGCATTTGCAATATGTCTTGATGATGAGGTAAGTTTTGCTTTCTAGTTTTCATTCCATACTTCCAATTCTGTGTTTGTCCCTTTCAACATTATTTTGAAATCTATGATCGAAATGATAGACACCAGTATCCAAGAATGAATGCGCAACGCAATTTCTACATGGTTCCATGCATTCGGGTGGAAATCGTTGGTTCGATAAATCATTGCAGTTCATCGTGACACCCAATGGTCAAGCTGGAATGAATGGTGAACATAGTATGATGGACGGTATGCCTACAACTCATCTAGCCGGCATAGTAGCAGGATATAGATATGAAGATGCATCCTCGGAACAAACTCCGTCAGTTCCAACTATAGATCAACTCGACGCCAATGATGGCATTGAGGATATTTTTGCAAAATGTCATCATGTCTTGGCCACAAATCCGAAAATTGCAACTACCATCATCCAAGCAAAATCCGATTTTCAAACATTAACGGAAGCACATGCCATTCAAGCAAAACAATTCTATGGATATGGATCCAATTTTATGAAAGCCAACAAATTTTCTCCAGATGCCTACGTTCAAATGGCAATGCAGCTAGCCACATATCGACTCTTCAAAGAACAAGTAGGTACCTACGAAGCGACTCAAACAAGAATGTTTCTCCACGGAAGAACCGAAGTATCACGAGCTGTTTCGACAGAAAGTGAAGCATTTGTGAAAGCGATGGGGTTGCATCCACACATGTCCTTTCAAAACAAATCTCAGGAGATTCAACAAAAAGTGACCTTGCTACGAAATGCCGCAGCGGCGCATGCTAAGTATACCAGTCAAGCGGCAAAGGGTATGGGAGTGGATCGTCATTTATTTGGATTATCACAATGTGTGAAGGATGGTGAACCAATGCCGGATTTATTATCTCATCCACTCTTTGTTCGATCTAAGCACTGGAGAGTTTCGACTAGTCATTTGACCCATCCAAATTTTGTCAATTGGGGATATGTAAGTTTTCTCTTTCTAGATAGTTATTATATCATTTATATTCTTGAATGTCGAAAGAATCATTCAAATCCTCATTCAACGTTCCTATGATATTTCTGACAGGGAGAAGTTGTACCAGATGGGGTTGGATTGAGCTATGCCATACACAAAGATTATTGTCATTTTAATGTGACTGCTTTAAAAGAGCATAAATGGGCGGAGAAATTGGGTGACTTACTGGAAGATGCACTTCTCGAAATGAGAACAATTCTTGAAATGGACAACGAGAAGATTGTAGCAAGAAGTAAACTATAAATCTCTTTTATTATATTTCAAAATATAATCAAAATAATCAAAATACGTATATTGGATGTGTTGTCTATTTGGACCGAAGTAAAAGGTTATCTTGGAGTTGGGATATCCAATGATGAGCTATGGTAACAAAGTAACTTTTTCACATTATTACATATTCATTATTCTCTCTATTATGTCGTACAATTCTCTATCGCGTTTTTAGTTTGGCTACCCACAAATAAATCCAACTTGATGAACACATATATATATACATATATGCATTCCAATGACAATCTTTCAAAATCATCTACCTAATACACAGTATCATGAAAGATTGTCTCACTGGATTTACTGTCAACTTTCACATATATATATATTCTTTTTTGTTTCTCTAATTTGGGAACCATGGTACAAATTCATAAAAGAAATACAATAATGGCATCTTCGAACATCAAAGCCATCATCATTATTTCTTCATCTCCAACAAATCCTAAATCCCTACCTTCACCCACCCATAGCATCCAGTTGTTCCAATCTATGTTCAGGGTTTCCCGGCAGCCTTCTTAAGTTGCCGGACAATCGAATGAATCGCTTTAAAGGTCTCTTCCATATCCGGATCATTCTTGGGAGGTGTTCGAAAACTCATCAACAGTTTCAATGCTTTCACACCACTGTACACAAGAACAAAGTAGACAAATGGTTTTCGAATAAACATGGAGGCCGCTACCTTCTTCGCATAGGTTCGTTCACATTCTTCCATGTTATTCTGCCAAAATGGTTCATCGCCATAATATGTGATTCTCGCACAAATGGTGGAGAGACGGGCTCCTTCCCACCCTAAGAAGGATGGCCCATACCTAAATAGGGGCATGGAACAGAAAAAAACTGTCAATGTCAATCCGAAGGAACCAGGAAAGAGAAACGAAGAAGAACGAAAAGATTTTCACACTCACCCATGTCACTTACCGATACAGTTGTTCCAAAGGCCAATGCACAAAAATCTGATCCACAGCAAACGGTGCCAACAGGAATAATTTGAAAAGACTTCCACAGGAATCCCATAAACATTCCCCACAGAAGGATATCTGCGATCGTTTGTTCAAAAGAAAGGTGGTGATGGCAACAATGGCAAATAAGGAAAAACTCATGGATCGTTTGGTGGATGGTTCATCATCATTATCATTCTCCTCTTCTTGTGTTCCAAGTGGATGTGGGGAAGAAGATGATCGAATCGAGACAGGTGGTGATAATGCAAAGATTGCCTCATGATACTCCCGCGGGGAATGCAAAATATCCTCCAACGGAACAAATAAACCATCATCTTCTAAAAACATCCCTTCCAAACGAGAGTCTCCCTCCAACAACGAAGGATAGTGGGCCCTACCACAACCACCCATACCCGTGGTAGCATTGATGGCTTGGACAATACTCCGTCCTAACGATTCCTTGGTGAGACAATGAGGCCGGACACGAATGTTCACCAATGGAGCATCGTGGTGTTGACTTGCCAGATACTGATTTCGATTTCCACGGGCCATGACGGCTCGTATGGAGATCCTCGGTATTGTTTCTTCTTCTAAGGAACTTTCATTGTCATAATCCACATCGACATCTGCATAATCATCATCATCATTATCATCGTCATCATTGTTATTATTGAGAGAATCCTCTTGGCGAGGATGATGGTGTCCGATGGGAACATTCGTTGCCGGACGATAACGGAGGACCATATTTTCAGCTTCCAAGAGAGGATTGATATTGATCGTCGGAGTATGACTCAACGAATCGGGTGAGGCTTTGTTGGTAGACGTTCGAGTATGGGATGAGATTGTCTTTGTGGAAGGATGAATGTGAGGTGGTGTGTTGACTGTCCGAATGGAATCGTGAGAGGTTTGAGAGTTGTGGGTGCTGTTGGAAAAGGTGGGTGATAACTGTGGTACGAAGGAATCTCGTACCTCTTTTGCTATGCTGGTGTGTTTCTTCTGTGCCGAGGATGACCTAGTTGTGACCATAGTTTATGCAATGTAATTCAATATAATTCAATATAATGTAATGGAATGGAATGGAATGCAAGGCAAACTGGAAGTGAGCCCACAATGTGGAATAGAGTGAATGGAAAGAATATAGAATGTCGGAGGATGAGAGGAAACAATTCCCATCAAAAATCCATTCATCATTTGTTAGATTATATTGCAGTGCAGTTACCTTACTTACCACTCCATAACAAGACTTTGAGTCACCTTTGACAGTTTCAGTGTCAGTTGGTCCTTTTCTTTTTGGAGGATTGGAAAGTGTGTCACTTGCACTTACACTGTCTATAAATAAAGCATTCCATATGAGAAACGCCGGCCCGGAAACACATACATTTCCTTCACGTACGTGACAAAAATAGTCTCTACACTTAGACAGGATTCGGTGGGATTCGGGCGGTTACTTAGGAGTTATTTTGATTTTGATGGTAACGGTCCTTAGGACTCTTGGAAGTTCCAGTGCCAAATCGTCGGAGTCGCGGGAGAGAGAGTGTGGTTCCGTTGGCGGAAAATCCTATTCGATTTCGTTGGGTACGGTACCCTCTGTAAGTGTACACTGCTGTATTTCATATTATTTATTTAGTGACTGATTATTAGGATTATTATTAATTATGAATGTCAAAATTATTTTTATTATTATTAAAAAAGAATTCCTCTTTGGAAGGCATTGACATGTCAATTCCCATTCATGCCACACGTTACATCGAATTGCAATTCAAGTCAATTCAAGTCAATTTAATTCAAGTCAAGTCAAATACAAATTGAATTGAAATTGAATTGAAAGTGAGAAAATGAGGATTTGGGGACATACCATCCTCCAACCCCATATGGTAGATCCAAGATCCATGGCGCTCTTACGAATCTTACTGGGTGGTTATATACTCTATGACATTCTCGTCTCTCGCTTACTAATCCTCCATCCTTCCTTCGATCTATCCTATCTTCGATTTTGGTGTTCCTTTTATACCTCCCTCCCCTCCGAAACCTCCATTCTAGCTCCTCAGGATACTCCTCATACCGCCCCACTGCATCAACTTTGGTTTACTCGAGGATCCATCTATCTCCAATCCTGTCTCTTTGTCTCCACGGCCATATTCGCCATCTTGTTCAGTCTTGGGTATCAATGTCATCCCCGACCCTTGGGGATGGTACCATGTTTGTTATGGTGGAATGTCGTGGCGATGCAGAATCGATGTCAAGGTGTCTGTGATGGGAGTGATACCTTCTTACGATCTATTTTGTTTTGGTGTATGATGATGGATTGTGGAAGATGTTGGAGTTTGGATGGTTATTTGAAATCGAATGTGTTGATGGTTTCAATGGAAGAAGAAGAAGAAAATCAGGAGGAGGGTTCTATGATTCCATATAGTCACTCTACATCTAGATATACTCATGCATCATTGCGAAAACGATCTCTATCAACATCCTCTCATCTCACACTCATCCAATCGAAATCACCTTCCCCCAATTCCACAAACTCCATCATTCCAATGCCAATGCCAATTCCCATACAATCTCCCACGCCTCACTGCTCCATCGCCACACTCGGATTGACCACCCAAATAGTCCTCATGTATAGCGGGACAGTCGCACGTCGTTTCCAAGGAACCATGTGGCTCCCTCCCCAATTTTCCGCCGTCTACTATGCCTTATCCCATACCTTCGCCACTCCCCAATTCGCTGCCAATCTTCTCCAAGCCTATCCCTATCGACTCGGCCAACCCATGACGATGATGGCGATGCTGATCGAAACGATGGCTCCGTGGGGGTGTTGGGTATGTCCGTATCGGAAATATCGACATGTTCCGGCGATGGTGTTGGTGTCCTTGCATTTTGGTTTGTGGATTATGATGCGGCTTCCTAATTGGCAACTGTTGGCTATGATTGTGTGTGTTGTTTGGATTCCGTCCGAGGTTTGGAATCATTGGAACATTGGTATAGATATTGATATTGATATTGATATTGATATGGATATTGATATTGATAAAAATAGGAATAAAAGTAGGAAGAAGGATCCGATAGGTCATGATTTCCAAGTAAAACGTCGCGGAACAAATAAATCCCGTCATTCCAAAGTGAATCGTATACTTTCCTCGTTCTTTCTTTTTTATATGGTACGTTTGGATCAAGTTTGGATTAATTCTCTCTCCAAATGGAATAGTACCATTCTCCATGTCGTATCTTGTCGTATCTTGTCGAATGTTGTATGTTTCATCCATTACTCAAATCCATCCTTTCATTCATTCATTCATTCATTCATTCATGTAGGTATATAATTGGATGGGGGAACGACAATGGATACCCAAACATGACAATGGCGATTTGGGAGAAGCGATTCGATTTAGTCAACATTGGGTCATGTTCTCTCCTGACGTTGGTACCACAGGTTTCACCACGGTCTACACTGCCTACCTTCCGAAATCAAACGACGACGACGAAGACGAAGACGAATCCCTCACCGCCATGAAATTAGATCTATTATGTGCATTGCGATACAATGATGTTCACAGTCCCTTATGTGAAGTCACAGATGAAACCTATCACTCCCGACGGATCCAAAATATGGAAGACATGTCATCTCAATATCCCTCTATGCGGTTTGAACGACTCTTATCCTGTTGGTTTCAGGAAGATCATCATCTGGAAGAACGGGTGACACAATTGAGTCGGGTGGTGTGTCATTGGGGAAATCATGTACGAACAACATTGGGAATATCCCGCATTATCAAGATTGAAATGGCGTTTCGGGGTTTACGAGTGTTAGGCCCAGAAGAAGAAGATCGATTTGCTCATTTGGCTAGGAATGATAGGGTAGTGGATATAATCTGTGATTAACATATATTCGTTTCCCAAATAGATACTTACTTGAGATTTTTCATGATTGTTTTGTGTATGGTTGGAATGTATATTGTGAGGTTGGAATAATAATCATCATAAAGTATATTGTGAGGCTCGCTTGGTCCTCGCTACGGGCAGCTGCTGTACACCGACCTAATTCTTGGATTGTTTTTGGTAAATACGTACTTTATATAGTATAATAATGGTTTCTATGAACACGAAATTATCAAACACCAAGTAAGCCGCAGGTCGTGGGTTCGACCCCCACCTGGAGCAACTCCGTGCCCCAGTAACTCAGTGGTCAGAGTGGCGGTCTTATGAGTGTTACTTTTTGATGCACCGCCTGCACAAAAAGTTATCTTTTTATCTCTGTCACACATTGAAAAGTTATTCGGATCCTTCTGTGTGTATCCCATAATTAGAGTGATTTGTTTTTCATTTAAAACATATATATATAAGAATTTATCCACTTACCCAGACATGATTTGTTGGACAACTTGTCTGTCAACATTACAGTAGGATGAAATTTATTGTTGCCTTGAACAGGAGAATCTCTTGTCTCCTGTTGATTCTCTGAAACTAATAATTTCTAGTGTTGGACTTTTTTGTTTGGAGAGTACTAGCAGATAGAATTTGGTGGGATGAATTACTGTTAGTTTGAGATTCATTATTTGAAAATCAATGACTACAGCATCATTAGTTTTTGCATTTTGGATAGTGTTTCTAATTTTTTCATGTGATATTTGTTAGGGTTTCATTGAGAATTGCCGTTAATACAATAGAGGTATGCGCACATAAGTCTTGTAATTTTGGGTCAAAGGATTCAAACGGACAACTACCTGTGAGAAAGGATCAAAGGAAAATTTATATGATCTACATCTATCAACAAATCATTTCAATTGTCCTGCAAAATTACCAAAGAACTAGCCATACACCATTCTTACTCACATATAAAAAACAGTAGTTTTTTTTTAATAATTAATATATCTTATTTTAAGTGTAGTTCAATGAACCATAGTTTTTTTGTGTGGGTCTTTAGAGTATTTGGATTGGACACTTGTAGATTTCTACACAAAAGTGTACTCAATGGTTCAAAGTACCCCCTCATCAAGCCTTCAAAGTAGATGTCCAAATGCTCCATCAGTTAGGCCATGCCCAATTTATGACTGACTTACATGTTCAAATTGAATATCTTTGTGATTAAGGGGTGTTTGTTTTAATTAAATTCCAATTTCAAAAATTTTAATAATGTAGTAAAATAAAGGCATCATATTAGGAGAATTTTTTGTAATTTGTTCTACTAAATTGCATTATATCATCTTATTTAAAATATGTGTTGACACTTCAAAATCTGTCTTATGTCCCTGCAGCTAATTCAAACTCACCTAATCAAGGTAGATTTGATTCAAATGTAGTTGCTTTTACAAAAAAAAAGTGCAAAGGATCGTAACTTTTGTAGGAACTTTATCCAAAACAATCAGCATCAAATGCATATCTTCAATATAGCATAATTGGTGGAGGTATCGGAGATTTTTTATTCTTGTTTTAGTTTAGAATTTGGTACACAATCAGGCATTCTAAAACCAGAAATTCCAATAGATCAGAAGGGGGGAACAATACTTCAATCCTACAAATCATTAAATTAGAAGGAGAATAGGCACAAGGGTTTGATTTTTGTTTGTCCAGTTGAGTTTTGCTTTTGGGTGACTGTTTGGTCATTTGTTTGAGAGTGGGATTGACTGTTTGTTTGTATAATTCTACGTAAATTATGGGATACAACCTTTCAGAAAAAGAGTTGGAAGCATTTAGATACAGCACTGTGCCCGCTGTGTAAGAAAGTAGATGAAACAGCAGAACATGTACTCTTTGTACACATCCAGTGATGTAGGAGGCAAGAAAGACAGCTCTAAATACACTTCAAAATTAATTAATTGGAGCTACTACAGGAACCAGCTCCATCATCAAACGAACGTTCGTGAGCATACTCCGCAAAGAGTCGGAAGAGGAACGCGTGCTCAAACCAAAAAGGCTTCTTAAGCCGACACGCCAATACAATAGGGTTCTAAAGGCTATGAAGGACTAGCGAAAAATAGGATGGGGACTCCTCCGTCGAGGTTTTCTAGCAAAACCGTGGCATTACGCCCAAAATGAATCGAACGGCCTGGAAAGAATAACAAAATCCTCCTTGACAAATGGGGCCGGTTGGTAGTTAAGTCCATCCTAGAATATTTGGTGAATGTATGGAAACTTCGATGTACCAACATTCATACGGTCTCGGATGGAGTGGACACTTTAACAAAGGAAGCTCGACTTGACGAAGTCAAAATTTCTTTTTATGTCCCGGAGAGACCTATCCAATGATTAGGTTGCAATGCACTCAAACATAAAACAATACATCAAATACACAAAAGAAACGACTTTTGTGAGATGGCTGAGATTGTTGCGGAATGCTCGGGCAGAGGAAATTCAATGTAGACGAAAAAATGATCAAGTTCTTCACGGGAGTGGAAATATTACAATGTACTTCTGGGTTATGGAGGATCCTAGACTGGATATTGCCTAACATGTGGGCATCAAGGTAGCGCATATTTGTACAATTGTAGAACTATGGCTTTGTGTGTGTAAATTTGTACGTTTTGTTTAATTTTATATACTTTGCGCCTCATAAAATAATAATTTGAAAATTTTCAATTAAAAAAATTCAATAAGAGAACAAAAGCAAATCAGATTCAGGAATATGTTTCAGGGCGCAAAGGAGGTAAAGTGGAGAAAGAAACAAGAGAAACAACTCCAAAAAATGGGAAAAAGTAAAAACTAGAATAATTCTGCATGATTTTTTGTTTCTCAGTTTCTTTCATATTATAGCACCATGTACCAAAGGATATATGTCCTGAAAGATCCAATAAGCTCCTATTGGAACAAGAAAAATAACCACATGGCATAAATTTCTTTTGATTGTGATAGAATTCTTCTTTGTGAGGTTCAGGATGGGAACTATACATAACAAATTGCTTATTTCCTAATTTCTGTAACTGATTTTCTTAAATGAAATTGTCCAGGTACAAATGTTTTTGATCAGAGCTCACAAAATTATGATGAGTAAGAAAACAATGAAACAAAAAAAATAGTAAAGAGGGGCAAGAAGAACTTACCCTCAGCCACTCTAGGAGGTGGGAGCGACGACGGAAAGAAGGTACTTTCCTGAGTGACTACCAGAGGAGCTGCAATAAAAAATCCTAAAAAATGAGTTGTTAGACATCCTCGGTGTCTCTGCTGTTGAGAAATTGTTGTAATTGCAACTCAATAGACAATGAATATTCTCCCGCTTCTTGATGGAAGGAATTTTTCCTATCGTTAAAGCTAGTTGGTGCTTGCAAAAATGTTTGGATTCCCAAAGGAAATTGTACCTCGACATGAGGTTGATGAATCTCACAAAACTCTAGGTTGTTGGGTATTTCCATCACTTGATAAAAAAAAACAAAAAGAAGAAGTTATGAAAAAGTGTGAACAATGGGTACAAAGAATAGAGGCTTCTCACTTGAAAGCCCATGAAAAATTACTGGCATATACTACAGTCCTATTACACCAAATAGAGTATAGACTGGCGGCTTCCTGTTTTTCGCAAAAAAATTGTGACGAGATAATGAAAAGCTTATATGACAGTATTATGCCACGGGCATCACATCTACATTGATACTTTGGATTGCGGTTGCTATTTCGAGAAGGACATTGTGTGTTGCATCGCCTGCTCGTAAAGTAGGTACTGGGGATGGTGTTGGATTTTTTAGGAGATGTATGATATCTGATGCTGTTTGCTGGAGGAAGTCAGTCATGCTCACAGTGGGGAAAGGTACGTATTGTGGGAAGAATGTCACTGTATCTGTTATTTCTTCTGACCTTGTATCAGGTATAAAACATTTTACACATCTGTAGTGATGTGGTGCTGGGCCTATATACCAGCCTTCTATCCCATGCGGGCCCCATGATTTTCTATTTGATGGTTTTGTGTGAATTAGTACTTTGGTTCCTGGTGGAGCTAGTGGTGTCGCCTGAAAATTAAATTCTCCAAAGAGATAAGCATGAGCTGATAGATTTTCATTTATTCTTGCTCTTTGTAGTAGATTCAATGTTAATATTGCTTGCGGTAGGAGTCGGTCCCATTCGGCTACTGGAAATTTTGGATCCGCAGATGCTAACCCTGCAATGAAGTGATGTTTGAATGTTTGTATTGCGCGTTCCGCTAGGTTTCGTCGGTGGATATGCAGAGGTACTAATTTATGAGTGACTTGCTGTTTGTAAAATGCTTGTCTGAGTTCATTTGAAATCTCATTGTCTAGCACATATGTGTTTGGTTGCATTCCTGCTTGCGCGCATTTGTTATTGATGATTTTCCAAGTTTTGGTGATTTCAGATGCTGTGCGATTCTTCAGTGGTTCTGTTAAAATGGCGTTACTGTCATAATGATATCCCACACGTATATAATTGTTGCCTCTACTTGATTGAAAAGGGAACCTTCCAGTTAGGTCAATATATGCAGTTAAGTCACAGTGTGATAGTTCAGTGACAATATAGCATACATCATTTGTTTTATGGAGTTTCTCTTCCTCACATATCTGTTGTATAGGTTCCTTGGCTGGTTTAGTTGTGGATTGCAAATATTGACGTTCTTGTGCCAGATGACCTTTAGCTGTTGCCATGCTTGGTTGTAAAGAGATTTAACAAGCTTTATTGTTAATCCTGGCCATGTTGTAAGGTGGCTTCTTTTTATGGCTCTCATGAAAGTTGAAGGTACCGGACTGAAACATGCTGCATGTAGATATTTGATCAGATCTACTTGTTTTTGTTTCTTGCGAATTATTACTCCTAATTTTTGTTGATGGGTTGTGTTGACATTGTTAACATGCTGCTGTGTGGTTTGGCTGGGTGCTTTTGTGATTGGAATGTCCCAAAGTCCATCATTCGTATTGCGTTTCCCTTGGATTACATTTTTGTTGTTCTTTACTACATGAATTTTGTTTTTTGTAAGTAAAACTTTGCAATCATCATCACATAATTATCCTAGCAAGATGAGGGATGAACTGTTTAGGTATTTTAATATGGTTGACGTTTTGGCTTGTTGTGATATTTCTTTTGATAGTATTGGTAGTAAACCTTTGTGAGTTGATGTTAATTCGCTGTTGTCTGGTAAAATTACTTTTACATCTGTTGCTGGTGATATATTTTGTAGTACATTTGCATCAGATGGTTTGAAGTAGTGACGACTTGCTCCACTATCTCCTTTTGCGATTATAGGATTACGTTTTATTGTGGGACTACAGGTGTTGAATTTAAAATGCTTTGTGTAAACTTCTTTTTAATATTTTTAATATTATGAAGTGAACTTAGCAAACCATTTTTTAAAACTTGTACACTGGTCCCACACCATCATTCGGCTGTCATGACATTGCAGAATCTTTCACTGCCTCCCATCTTATTTTCTTTCGTGGCTTCATCCTTATGTCCTTCTTTTTTCATTCTGCATTGTGCACTTGAATGGCTACATGCACCATGAGTCCAGCAATATTTGGAGAAATTCCTTCTATTTCGTCTTGTTGGATTGTTGGTGGTTCCTTTTAGTGTTTTGATTTCTTCTTGCATTTGTTTTAAAATTGCCATAAGGTCGGTTGATGTTGCATTTGTGGATGGAGTGGCTGCGAATGCTTTATCTTCCGTGATGTCCGAAAATGTTGTGTTTTGGAGGCTTGGTGGTACACTTTGTGATGATTGAATTGAAGTGGTATTGGAGTCCTCATACTTTTGCAATAATTGTATTACATTTTGTTGTACTGATTCTACTTCACCTAGAACTCCATCCGCTACATAGTTGGCTTGGCTCATGGACATGCCTCGAATTTCTCGTAGTGTATCGTGTTCTTCTTCGAAATGAGCCTTGAAGGTTTCCCATGTTTTTCGTTTGCTGATTTGTTTATCCAAGTTTTTAAACCATCTTGGAAATCATGAGTGTTTCTGATGAACTGAATGCCCATATTGATGATCTGCACTTTTGTGTACGGCATCTTTGCTGCTTGTGCTAATTTTGTAAGATCTTCTACGTTATCAAACAGAACAACTAGTGGCTCCTGGAGGTTGTACACATAAGCCTTGACCTGCATTTCTTCTTTTTGGAGTTTTTTGGGTGTAACTTTGCCATATCTACGGAAAAGTTGTGCCATGACTTCATGTACTTCCTTTTTGATGGTGTTAGTATTGACATCCCTGAGACTTTTGATGTAGGTCATGTCTACTGCTTTTACTATCTGTTTAATGAGCGCTTGTTTGACATCGATCACTTCTCGGAATTCCCGTAAAGCTTCCTCATGCTTGGCTGTTAATCTTGTTGTTGCGTTGCTTTTTGCAGTGAATGGGATAACTAGTTTGCCTGGGTGAGGTGGTTGCTGGTATTGTATGGATGAGACATTGATGTACTCTACTGGGG
>Ga0209092_10001934_pt1 | contig 19574 bp, 19 predicted proteins | sample FraStrMetagenome_FD_187446 | JGI IMG/M metagenome (GOLD analysis project Ga0209092, IMG submission 187446) | Marine eukaryotic phytoplankton communities from Arctic Ocean - Fram Strait ARC3M Metagenome (SPAdes) (version 2) | ecosystem: Environmental > Aquatic > Marine > Oceanic | place: Fram...
GTGGATGGATACACCGGTCACTGCTTGCGTCGCTCTGCAGCAACGAACTTGGCAGATCGCGGAGTATCCTTTGTCAACTTAAAACGCCACGGCCAATGGAAAAGTGACTCTGTTGTAGAAGGCTATATTGCCAACTCAGAGCCACTTCGCATGGAGCGCCTGCATGGCCTCATGCCACGTCCAAAGGCTTATCCTCCTGCTCCAGAGACACCAAAAAATAACGAACCTGGGCCACCAAAGACCCCCAAGAAGTGGACTGTCAACCCTTACACCAAGAAAAAAATCAGCAACACTCCTGAAAGTCCTACCCAACAAGTCTTTATCTTGCCAACGCAAGGAACGTCGGTAGCGACCAGTGACAACGAGAACCTTGACGCCCTTCTTGTGAAAAGAGCATCTATCAAATTTGCTCAATCCTCAAGGTGCCGGCTAAAAGGCCAGCAGAAGTGACTCCGTTAGAAAAAAACGCATGAAAAAACAATTCTCGGTCGTAGGAGAAGAGAAGGCATCGGCTGCACTCCTCTCTTTCAACAGTGACAATGTCACTTACTTGGAAGAAATGAACAAGATGGGCCCAGACATCTTGAAGACCTGGGATGAGATTGATCTCACCACAGAAGAAGAGTGGGACATTCCTGTGCTGTCGCAACTGACGGGGCCACCTCCTGAAAAGAACGAGAAGGATATTATGCCTTCAACTACCGAATCAATGGCCACCACAGAGAAAAAGAACTTGATGACGAACGCATTTGACAATACCGCAATGACCATGCAGAAGAACATGACCCGTATGCTTGGAGAAGGAAAGAATGTGTTTACAAATTGCACGTTCAATTTCCATAAATGGTAAGGCAAGACTTAGTAAACAGTAAGAGGTACAACAAAACATTTAGGACACAGTGAACAAACTTACCATTTGTACCTCAGTTTCGCCATTTTTGCACTTGACATTTCATATATTTGTGAGAAAAAAGTAGGATAATATCAATTAGGAAAAAAAATATTTGTTACTAAGTGTGTATGTAAACCGTAGAAATATTGTGTAAAATTATATGAGAAATAAAATATTATACAAAATAGATCATACCACAAAAATATAATACATACATAAGATTTATTGGTTGACGTCATTTAAATAGTTAAAAAAAATTAGAATAATCTAATGAAAACAGCATCACATAAAGATTGGATAACAATATGACATCAATTAAAAATTATGTTAAATTCCTAAGACGCTAAATAAAAATAAGAATTAAGAACTAATTAAAAATAAATAGGAACAAAAAAATAAACACAAATGTAAATAAACAATCAAAAGCTGTAATGAAAATATACAAACAAACGCGAAGTATAAAATAATGAAACTTTAGGTTTAATATAGATTCGTTAAAGCAGATAAAAAATGAAACCCTTTTCAAAGCATAAATGACAATGAACATAAACACATTAATAGTAACATTAATATACATAAATAAGATAACTATAAAAACGAAAAATTTCAACTTACCTTTCACATGAAACACTTGAGACAAATTTGAAGCTTATAAGGAAGGCATTTCAGAATACACTTAATTGTGAAATACTGAAACACTGATGTTGTTGCAAGGTTTAGAATACATAGAAGCAACATTCTTGGTAGACCAACCAGGAGAAGAAACAGGAGTTTCTGAATGGTAAACAATAGCTTTTCCACCACGAAATCCAACAGTAGGGGCAGAAGGAATGGATACAACGCTTGAGGTACCAAACATGACAGCAGACCTGGATGCCTCAACGAAGTTAGCATCAACTTCAAAACCGTCAAAGATGTCAATAGCATCTTTGAACACATACTTGCAACCACCAGGCGTATCAATGAATGCATTGACACCCAGTGGGATGCTTTTGGACTTGATGGTCTTGGGCTTCGTGGACTCGGGCTTAGTAATCTTGGAATCGTTGAAGTTCGCCATGATGTAATGTGAATGCTTTTTTCTTTAAGAATTCTTATGAAAACAGAATAGAATTGTAACAAAATAACACAAACATATACGTAACGAAACATTTATTCCTACCAATACAAAGGAATAAAGACCGTAATAAAGATATGTAGTAGTATAACAATAGCCTAGAAAATTATGTAGAATATGAGGGGATAATTTCTTCCTAAAAAAATTATAATCAAGGCAACGGCTAAAAAGAGAATATATTCTAACAAAATTTTATCATGCCCTAACGGGCACGTAAAATTTGCCTGAATATATTCTCTTTTCAGCCATTACCTGCTAGATAATAACTATTAATGAATAGTCAAAACTTTCAAATCAAAGGCCTCCAAAAAAATCTGACAGTTTTAGGGTGCACGGATGCTTCTCAAGGAAAAAAAAATAGAAATAAAGATGGAAGATAAAATCCTTTTTCATTAATGCACAATTTTCTTTCACAGCGGATTTCTACAAGTAAAAGGAACTGCCCAAAAAAATACCCCCTTACAAATCTCTACGCTCCACAAGCTTGAACTAGCAACAATGACACTTGAACTTGTTCACAATGAAATTAAATTAAAAAACAACACTTTCATTCTTCCAAATTTACTATCTGGAGTTAAATCAAAACTCCAAAAGTGCTACCCTGTTCATATGAGGAAATTATTCATCAAGGAAATCCCAAGAAAAGAAAAAGGAGTAATAAAAATGAAAACTCAGAAAAATATGTATCAATGTGTGATACTCAGGAAAGAGACCAATTTTGAAAAAGAAAAGAAAAGAAAAGAGTAAGAAATGGGCCAGAGCAGCTTTTGAGACCCATGAAAAATGGTGGAAAGAAACAAAAAAGAATCTTGTGACAAGCACAACAATCTATGGTGAACAGGGCAAGAAAGATGAATTCTTATTTTTTAATAAAGGATATTGCGCAGATGGAAATAATTGTCGCTTTAATCATCCAACGTAACATGAGGCACAGATGTATTACAAGAATGTTAAAAATCCATATGGCTTCATCAAGAGTATTAAATCAAATGAATTGTGGTTATCTTGATGAGAATTTTTCAAAAACGTAAAAGTTGGAATGAAAGTGAAGGCTGAAAATTTTATGAATGAGAGTGGGAATAGTAAAAGAGCGACCGGTATATCTGTGTGTATATTAAATTGACTTGTTTGCATTATCAATACTCACATTTTATGAGAAGATGGCTACGGCCGGTAATAGAATAACTTCTACTTAACAATTTTGTTATAGTCTTTAAATATTGCAGAATGTGGCTCATAAATTGCCGCAAGGCACATCGTAGGGTGAGTCCAATCCACATGGAAAAACAAACTCATTGCACCAACATCATGGCAAGGCTGGAAAATTGCGAGGAGCCTAGCATCAATATTTTCTACCACCATCAAGCTGCAAGGCCATTTGGTACCAAGATGCAACTTGAGTAAGGTAAAAATGAAAATGGTTCCCAAGAACATTTGGGCGGCCCCTCATTATTTTTATTGGGCTACTGCTAAATTAGAATTAATTGAGGACAGTTCAGAGACTTGAAGTCAGTCGGTAGCAAAATTTGGCTGCTTAAGATAAAGTCCAGGCCTGGGAGACATTACTGGTCACTGCAGAATGTTAGCCCTCTGTTGGGATGAGGCTACTATCACCTGGAGCCCACAGCAATTGAGTGACAAAACTTGATTGACAATTTTTTATTAATATTATTTTACTCATATCATAAGTATAAAATTAATCAATTAATTAGTTCCTGAACCACTAACTTCCTCAAAACGGCCGAAACTTGGACGTTACCACAGTATGATGAATCCGGAAAAGACACTCTATACGGAACCTGGAGAAAAGTATATTATGATTATTTTGAGTTACGACCGATACTGAAGGTAAACTCAGATCAGCTCAACGAGGAAGGGTCCGATATGAAAATACCCCCACGGTATGCGGATATTTGGGCTGAGGCCGGTATAAAAAAGCTCCAGTTCAACAATAACTATGATAAACTCACCAATCCTCCTTCTATACTAAGATTTCAGTTTATGTGGGAGGGTGCAGTTGTGGGCAGGCATGTTAATCACTTTATTCGTGAGGAGATCTATAAGGAACATATTATCCGCCTAAAAACCAAGGATACACAAGGCTTATTGTGGCGGTTCAAAGAAGAAACATCCTTCGAATGGTCGGACATTAAAAAACATAAGGGGAGGCTAGGTGTGTTAACGAGACTCAGAAGAAGTCACACTGGTAGCATCTATGAATCGGAGGTGTATAGAGAAGGCTGTCATAATGAACGAATGTCCTTTGAATCAACAACAAATGATGTCTGTCAAGAGGTAAATAAAGGGCTTATCAAGACAAAGGATATCATTCAAAATTGCAGTAGGTGTATGTGGTGTATTCATCATGAGAAAATTAGCATACCAAAAGGAAACCGACTTCACGCAATGCTTCATTGTTCACATCAAGACTTATCCTCGTTCCGGAATAGAATGTCCAACACAATCGAACAAAAATTAAAGGTACTATTTCTACAATTACGAAGCTACACTAACGATCAATTCATTATAAAGACATTAGAAAATATTGCAAAAATCAGATTTGGGCCGAAAAGATTTCGCATATTTACTTAGTAAGGATTTACTCCAGAAATTCAACATATTGAACTGCATTGAGAGGCTCCACATAGTAGGTGGGAGGTTTTGTACAGAAATCATGGGCATAGGCAGCAGCACATCCGCATGGATCGACAGAACAGCAAATTAGGGATACTGGATGCATACCGGCTTGGCCTTGTCCCGCTACAGTTGGATTATATCATGAAATCGTTGTTCAATCCCTCGCAGTTACTACACTGCATGGCAAATGTCGCAGGTTGCAAATAATTTAGCAAAGAGTTAGAGAAATCTTGAGACGCAATCAAAGGCCTGATTATGGCCAAAGCTATCGGTCTACATCGCATCATCGGAGAAACGTTACAAGAAAAATATAACCTGAACCAAGTCACATACATGGAGATCAAAGAAGAAAGAAAATTTCAAGAAACAAGCCAAACCACATCATCCAACGATATTGAATCACAATCTGAGAAGCCAAGCAACACTGTTCAGGAGAATCAGTGAAAGCGTGCGCCCATCACTGATGCAAAGAATCAAGACACCCAGACTCAAAACACATGTAAAGGAATCCCTTGTAATCGGGACAACCAAAAATAGTCCCTGGATTAAAATTACACCTAGCAAAGAATATTGCACAACATTAAACACTGTCAAAGATGTAGTAAATTCAACACATCAATGAAGCAAAGCGCAGCAATCGTGGAGAACATCGGAGTGCAACCATCAGCAATCCCTTCACGAGCGTTAACTAAAACAATTTCACATGCAATTAACAACGGTATAGATTATACTTTAATGATGACAATGCTTCAGGAGTGTCAAATGCCTACAGACCTACCATCTGTCCAGGTAATTACAATCAAAAAATCAAATAAAACTATGATACTAGATAGACACAAGCTCATATGTAGGGTCATCACACAAGCTATGAAGATGACTACATCCTCGCACGCCAATTCGCAAGATTCTAACATATACTCCTCTACAGCAGACAAAATAAGAAAAGAAATAGAGAAAGGACAACGAAACCTAAACTCCAGCAAACACACTTCACAACAAGTCCAAAACAATACATCATCGATCGTATAGCAAGACATAATCTCAATAGATAGTTCGCAGGAATCAACCGCACAGGCAGCTGTCGATTTGGAAAACATGTCACTTACCCGTCGCAAAATATAAAGAGATCGAGGAAGATGGCAGATTCACTTCTGATGATGCAATATCAAAAACGGTGGAGGTGTTACGCAATAAATTCCAAGCAAATGGCGTCTATATTGCTCATGGATTGGCTAATGTAATGATCGGAGAATAGAATCACACGTTAGATTAGGAAAGATTCGGACAAATATTTGGAACAGGAATCGCAACTTTTTCTAAGCCAGACGGCACTTACCTCATTCCAGTATTCAGCGGAGGTACCAATGCATGGTATTGGCACCTTGTTGTGGTGCACAAAACAGGCAGGTTTCATTGGGGATGGGTACTGGACTCACTAGGCAGGGGCACCATGGAAACAGCAAATCTTTTGAACATCAAGGCATCCTTTATAACCAATAGAGGTTGGCTGGAATGGAACATGCCGCGCAGCCGAAGACAAGTCGAATACGAGTGTGGTCCCAGAATGCTAAAGGGTATTTTAGGCATATGTAGAGGAATCAAAGAAAATATACTAAGTATAGAGGACTGTATTCAAAGAGCTTTACTCACTGATCGAGCAACGGCACAAAGTTACAACTCTGGCAAAATACGACGGGAAATTCGGGCACTGGCAAGAACGCATAATCAAAGTATGCGGACGGAACGCATTACTTTCAGGCAACGGGGGATTGCAGTGACGGCGGGTCGGGGGCTAAAGACGAAACGCATACAAAAAACGAGGAACCGAACATCAATGGCACCGACAGAGAGTTTTACCCTGACGGCATGACGGTAACAATAGGATTTTTTTATGAACGTGAAATTGGATGGAATGTACTTATTGCAATGAGATCAGATGATGTCATGGAAACGGGGTTAGGACAGGATAGCGGGTCTTCGATGGTACGAGCCTAGCTCATAAACCGGCTGCTGACTCAAGCGCAAGCTTGTTGGACGTTATTCTTACCCTACGAAAAGTGAAGATTCAGTAAACGTTGCAGTGCGCACTAGATATAATACGCAAAATTATAGCAAACTTAACATAACCTCATACGAAGGAGGAAAACTGATTCGCAGGTTGACGCACGAACGGAACAAAGATATCAAATCATAGATATAATCTAATGGACTGCATCAACGGATCGACGCCTCCCTTTTTTATTTTGAACAGTTGCAAATCTCAGTGGGACGCGAAGACTGGCAATGCACCTACTAAGAGTGATTCCCGTAGCGATAGGTAAAAGACTAACATACCAAACAAACCTCATACGAATAGAAATCCAGATAGGCCTTTGGAGTTGTAGGTTCGACGAAACGCTGGATTAATCGTTTGCATTTGGTTAAAAATATCGGTCAATGAAGAGCATCAGAAAAAATCTATAGATATTTTTGAAAGCATTATTGAAGTTCCAAAGAATTTTGATGTGTAGGTCCCTTTCAATGAATTAGACAACAGATAGAAAGTTCAATGACTTGCGGGTGAAATCCAATGTAGAGACAACAAACTCAATGCCCTTTTTATTTTTTTGCTACGGTACTTTCTGAAAAACATTTCAATTCATCACTAACTATTCCATTTAGTATTAACTCATAAAAGGGTGATGACGTTTTTGTTAAGAATACGGTATTCATTGGAAAAAATGCTTTATAATGCGACAAGCTGAGACGAGCTGTAGGGACACGTTTTGTCCATGGTGCATGAAGTTATGCAAATCTTCACATATTGATGACACCAACCAGCAGATACAACGTTGATCATGAATAATTAATTAGCATCTGTATCCGGAACTGAAGAAATATTTCTTGCGAATTTATTGATTACCTATACACTTTGTAAACTCTGAACAATTAGAATCCAAGTCTACTTCCTGCATCAGTAGTCCTCGTGTTAAAAGTATACAGCAGGTATCTTTACTCACCGGTTTGGGTTTTATCATGTGGTAAAGTTTATTTAGCATGTGTACAGCATGTTTTTCAAATGATTAATTAATGAGTACCTACATAAATAAAGAGTACGACCTCGAAATCTCTTTTTGCGACAACAGTTATTTATTTGCGATACATATGAAGAATGACTTGTACGTATGTTTGTTTGTTTCTGATAAAATTTACAGTGTTTCCTCCGGCAGTAGACTGTTCTCTATGGCCCAGAGTAAAACTTGTACGTAGGTAAAAAAAAGTATTTATACACCTCGAATAAATAAATACCTAATTACGTAAAACTAATAAACTAAATTGACTTACTATATAGGTATAGTGTCACCATTTTTCATTTACGAGCAAGCGTGCAAGAAAAATTTTGAACTCATACCTGAATCCCAGAATATCAAGCACCTATGTAAATTTGTCTATTTATTACTATTCTCTTGACTACCTATATTGAATTGACCCTGCAGAAAAGTATCTTATAATTATTTTTTTGCTTGCAATTGGCCAAACAACAGATATATCATAATAAAGACTTTTATCTTCATTTCAACATGACTGACGCGGAAGACCAAAAAAAGACCGAGGACGAAATCTACGAAGACTTTAAAGCGCAGGGAGCGAAACGAGGTCTGTTTGATATTTATGATTTGACCTCTGTAGTACCGCACACAGGATGGGGTAACTACCTTCAATCGTGGTACCGTATTTTGGTTTGTATTGCGCTTCAAGTCCTTGGGCCTGTTTGGGTGATTGCATACAATATTGAAACACTTACGAGAGGCGGAGAAGGAGAAGGACGAGAGTGGGAAAATCTTTGTGATGGTGTTTTTTCCTCGGAGACTACATTTTGGGATTTCGCGACCAAATTTATGTCAGCTATGGTGACTCTTTACGAAATCGCTAAAATCCATAAGATTTTGATTCGTTTCCAGCAAAAACCAACTTACCAAATTTTGGTAAAAAACAAGCGATTCGCGGCCATGAAAGTGCCCGGGTGGGCTTATGTAGGGCTTCTTACAAACTACCTTTGTTCTATTCTTTGTTTACTTGCTTGTATTGCCCTAACTTATGAAGCAAACTCGGCCACAAACGTGATCCTTAGAGCTGTGACTATTTTCTTTTTGATTCAGGCTGATAATGAATTGCTTGATTCAATTGAAGTTGATGGTATGGTCAAGAAACTAGACGACGAAGACAATTCGAAAGGATCTCAAAATATTACGCATCCATTCAATATTGGATCAAGTCTCAAGATTCTCAATGCCTTTTGCATTGCGTTTTTGCATGTAACCTTTTGGGCTGGTCCTACCTATATGTTTATTTGCAAGAAAGGATTTGAGTAATGGAAAGCAAAATGGCTGTCATTTACTTATTGACACTCTTAATAGAGAGATAGTTTTATATAAAAGATTAAAATTAGTTCTTCATTTTCTGAAACCTTATCGCAATTCATATAAAGGTAGCGGTGCACTTGTAAAGAAAGCTAAATATTTTGTTAAATTTGAAAACGGTTTTGGATCAAACGTCATTTTTCTTCTTGTAATTTAAACATTCGTATTTAGAGTCTTATTCTGGTACAATAAAATTTCAAGTTAGATTTATTTAAAGAGCGAAAGACCTTTGGGTACATGTCTAATATGTGTGTCATCGTTTCAAAAGTACAACTTTTCATGTGATTCGATCACAAACGATATTGCTGGATTTCACTGCTGTTGTATGAGGTTTTGATGTCAATTAATTAGGAATACTTCAAAGCAAGAATGCTCTGCACTCTCTCGTCAAAGATTTGCTATTTATTATTTATATAAGCATACTTGTTCCGGTAAATTACGTAACTTGCAAATCTTGTCATCCAAAATGGCAAAAAAGCGATGGTCTTTCAAGAAGAAAGCTGAACTTCCTCACACTAAAAATGAAGGAACCTCTCTCTTGACGGAGAAGAAAGAGGAAAAGCCATTGTTGAGTGAGAAAAAATCCTACAGCTCGTTGAAAGTAGATGATAAACGAAAGGAGTTGGACCCGATTTTCAAGGATTTTGTTGTTCAGTGTAGGAAACGAGGAAATTTTGACATTTATGATCTGTCTTCGATTGAGTCGTATACATTTGATAACTATCTAGAATCATGGTATCGTCCTATTGCTTGCATTTTTCTCCAAGTTGTTGCTCCAATATATCTTTGCTATTACAACATACATTACATGTTGACAAACAACTTTTCTGAAGATTCATCCTTGGGAAATCTTTGCAGAGGTACCTTCAACTCCGAAACTACAGGAATGGATATATTTTCAAAGGTTATGTGCACTATAGTAGTACATTATCAAATTTCCAAGGTTCATAAGTATCTTGTGAAAATTCGAAACAAGCCATCTTATCAAATTTTCTTACAGAAGAAGAGATTTGTAGCTATGGAGCAATATGAATGGGCATATTTGGGATGTCTAGTGGATTATGTTTGCATCGTTTTCGTTTTATTCTCCGCAATAGTTCTAACTTTACAAGCTAAAGATCCCACAACGGTTATTCTAAAAGCTATCACTGTGCTGTTCCTGATTGGTGTGGACTCAGCGATTCTTGATACACTTGAGGTCAACAGAGAAGCAGACAAATTGGTTGATGATACCACTGTTGAATTTCATGGTAATTTTGTGAAACTCTTTCATGATGTTAGTACATTCTTTGTTCACTTTGCCTTTTGGACGGCACCCACTTATGTGTTTGTGTGTAAGGAAGGAGTTTGGTAGGACCAAAAAAACCACAGTAAATTTTTGCTAAGATTTGAGTATTTGGAACAATGCTCTGAAAGATATTGAATTCAGTCTTGGAATGACTTTGAAGTAGCAAAAACTATTCGAGATTGCATTGTGTTCAAATATCGAAAGTTTTCAACAAACTCTTGTATTTTTTTTATTTCATATTTTTCTTTTAGATCTTTTCTTAACATAAATAATCGTGAAAATACGTGGACTTGAAAAACCACCTAAGATTACATTTTTACTTTTTCACGTTTTCCTCAATCGTACAAGTCTAGCACTCATCTTATTCAAGAGACAGGGTAAATGTGGAACAAAACGTATTTGACTACGATCATTGTGGGTGCTCAACTTGCCGCCACAAAAGGATTCCAGATATTGAATCAAAGGTCTCAAAGCTTGATATCAAGTAAATTAAGTGCTGAAAAACAAGCAACTTTTGGCTGTGGATGTTTCTGGAAACCAGCAGAGGAGATACTTAAAGCAGATGGAGTGATTTCGACAGTGGCAGGATACACTGGGAAACCAGATGCAAGGAAAGCTCCAAACTATGAATCTGTATGTGCATCCCGTGATTGGGTGGAAGGTGTCAGGGTGACCTACGACGACGAGAAAGTGTCATATGAAGATCTTTTAAACATATTCTACACTTGTCAAGAACCAGCACCTGGATCTAGGCAGTATGGTAGTTTTATTTTCCCTCATGACGAAGAACAGGGGAAAACAGCATCAAAATGGGTCAATAGTGAGATCAGTTCCAATATCGAAGAAAGAAAGGATGGTTTTCAAAGGGAATGGACGCAAATAGAACCTCTAACTAAATTTTATCAAGCTGAAGGATATCATCAAGATTATTGGGAAAAGCAAAGACCACGATTTGCAGCTATTTTTGTACTTCTCATGGCTGCAACAGGTATTTTGGACCCAATCATCCCAGTAAACACGATTCCTCTGGCAACGTTTCATTCTGTATGTAATTCAGCAACCATAGCCGTTGCCGTTCTACAGTTATTAGAACGCAAGCTTGATGCAAATGTTGTTGAATTGTGAACATTCAAAAAATAGATGAATTTGGACAAGTGGATAATTATAATATAATAATAATAATGAATATCATTTCGTATGGTTACATTTATTTTTTGGATTGTACATTGATTCACCAAAGTATGAAGAATTGTTGGATCGAATGAAATACTAATGTAGCTAACCTATACTTATCGTTAAGCGTTAGCATCCAAAAATTCGAATCTGTGTTTCCGTATTTTTATCCACTGTCGTTTCGATGCCTTGACCTCTTTTTTTCTCCTTTCTTCTTGCTCACGCTCATTTTTGCTTGGGTCCATAATAATGTCCATTGCTTCCCATGGATCAGTGAACATTGTATCCCACAGTGTTTTATCGGCTTTATTCTTTTCCCGCAACTGCTCTTGCTCTTGATATAATTAAGCACGTGTACTAAAATGTTAATAAAATAGCAGATATACATGTTTGCAACAATTGGTAGCTGATACTGCACTTCGAACTTACCCGCTAGATGTAGTTTGTCTTTGATATGGTCCGCTTGGACATGCTTGTGTTGAGCTCTATAAGCTTGTTCCAAGTAACGCTCCAATAAACGAGTTTCATGATGTTCGGGACCAATATCAGGAGAATCATATCGTAATTTGATCAATTGGCGTAAGGTTACCTCCGCCCAAACTGCAAGATCGTGCCTGAGAAAAAGACCAACTTCGGCAAAGTAATCAAGGATGTACTGTTCATTGTACCACTCGACACTATCGAGTGGCATCTCTGCTACTGCTTCTTCCGCCATGACAATCAGCTCGGCCCTTCAGTTTATCAAGGAATAAATACGGAAGTTAAAGAGTGTTTCTAATAAAACAGAAAATGTACTGGTTCCAATAAAATAAACTTACATTGTCTTCCTATCCAAACCATCCAATGCTTCATAAGGATCACCAAATGTATCGGTTGCATATTCTAAGCAATGCCGGTAGTGACGAAAACCATCCACTCCACAGACAGACCACATAGACCAAACATGAACTTGAATTTCACAAATGTGATCTTTCAATTCCAAGTTAATTTTACAATCACGATACCCACCCGGGATTGGTTTATGGTCTGATTTAAGTGATGATAATTTAACACGACGAATCAAAGGTCCAAAAGAATCTCTCGCAAGTTCTAGTAACGCCAATAAAGTGGGCAAATCTTTTACAACCAGCAATGCTCGACAATAATCGGTAACTTTCAAAATATCTCCCCCATATTTATTCTCTGCTTTTCGTATGGCAGACGAAGTATCCTTGACAGGACCAACTCCTACTTCCTCCATACCTAAACTACCAGCAAGTGCCTTACAAATCTCAACAAGACTTTCCGTAGCTTGGTTTGCTTGTTGTATCATTTGTTTACAAATTTGTGTCCTCGTCATGCTTTTGTATTTTGGGAGCGATTTTTGTCGAATAACTTTGTCAATATTTTCGTAGCCATCATCTCCAGGATCATTCAAACCAGTCATTGAATTTAGATAAGCGTACACGGGATCTAACTGCAAGCGTCGGAAGACTTCATCGTATTTTCTTCTATCTCGGAGCAAACTGCAAATCATTCGATAAAAGTCCCATGAATCTTTGATCACAGCACGACGTTTTGCAATAGCTTCCAAGGTTTCATCCGACAAATATTCTCCATCCACGTGACTTGACTCAATCGAATAATAAATTCCAGATCCATCTTTCTTCTCGGCAGTACTTCCAGGAAGATCTCCAGCACTGATTAAATTGTTGGAATAAAGAGCAAGATTGAGATAGGAATCTTCAATCTCTCTGATTTGCCGGTCATTTTTATTTTCAAAGGCCCAGGCGCTCGAAGATTTGCTCATTTTCTACATCAACAATAGTTAGATAAATTTAGGAATCTTATCAAACCAAAAATGGTCCTCCAAAATATAAAAATTGCAACTTACTCCTTTATTTTGTTTCTTACTCAACATCAAATCAAATGCTTCCAACCAAGCTATCGCAGTCCTTTGTTCACAAGCTGTAATTGTAGCTCTTGATCCATCAACTCCCACCAAGCAAATTCCTCTCCTTGTCCTGTCGTTGCTAGGAGCAGCATGTGTCACCACCATTTCTCTCATAAGATTATCCGTATCTGTATTGCTACTTATACCTGAAACAAGAGATATAGTTCGATTCGCAGTATTTAACCGATAAATGAGGATCCCCTCTGCCACGCTATATTTTTTTTGTTCATTCTCCGCTTTTGTATATTCAGCTCGCTTGGCTCGTCTAGCAATGTTTTCTTGTCTTCGCTGTTCTCTCATTTTTCGTCGTTTGATTTGTAATTCCTTCATATTTTCAATGTTGTCAATAGCCTGACTTCTAGCTTCTTTGATTTCTATTTTTGTTGGTTCCTCCATACCATATTCCTGTTCTACAAATGTAGTTTGGGCAGATGATCTGCAGCATTTCAAGAAGCTAAATCCCCGATATTCATAAGTCTCCTCCGTCGTTTTTCTTGAGACTCTTACTTTCTGGTTTCGTAGTTCCCTTTCTGCTTTCTCAGGTGCTCGTGTTATGCTTAAATCTGCTGTATCCACAGATGTCACAGATGGAGAATCTAAATCAAGACTTTGATCATCTGCGCCAGGTTCTACTTTTTTTAACAGCGTGGAGGTTGCTTGTAATTCGATGGCATTTCGACCCTGCCCTTCTGCAGGAGGATATGAATAGGCAGGATCGACGAAAGAAGCTTCCAATATTGTTCCTTCTCCCATTTTTATTATTTGTCTTGACTGTCTTCGTCTTCCACTAAGTAAGTAAGTAACTAGCTAACCAACTAACCAACTAACCAACTAACCAACTAACCAACTAACCAACTAACCAACTAACCAACTAACTAACTTCGTATCTTGAAAATCTTGAAAGTTTGAAAGTAATGTTACAAAGTCAGATGTTACATTCATCAGGACACAAAACAACAAAATATATCTTTGATGTTCAAATATGAACATGTTTATGTATGAGTTGGACTTGAGTCCGTACTGAGCCTGTTACATACGGATAAAAATGAATACTCATGTGAAACATCCTCTGCAAGTTGATTTCCTTAACTTCTCCATCCAAGACTGATTTTCCTGTCTAATCAAATGTAGTAATTCCTGTAAGAAAAGATACAATTAATGGAGCTGTCTTCCTTTCATAGGAAAATATGTATGCGATAATTAAATCCATATGAAAAATGATCTCATAGTAACACTAATAGATATCACGATTCAGAACAGGCTCGCCTATATAATTTGATCATAGACAACTTCACATACAAAAAGATAGGATACTCAACGGTCCATTTCCAGATATCATTCGTTAAGAATGAAGAAAAGTATAAAAATAAGAACGATGCGAAATACTTAAGAAAGCACGGTATGAGCAATCAATACCTCCGCATCATATCATTCCAGAAAAGCGTTCACACAAAGATGTTTAATTTGGTATTGTTGGTATTGTTGTTGGTGTTGCTGGTATTTTCTTGAAACTATCGGTGGTAATAATGAACATGATGAAAAAAAACTAAATTTGATCCACCCAATAGGAACGTGATCAATGTATTATTTGATGATCCATCAAAGTAATGGGATATATTTTCGCGCCTATTTTAATTTTTCTTCAAACCAATATATGAATTTAGGTGATGATTTACAAACCCAATAAGAACCATTTTCAAACTCATTTGGTCTCTGATTTGAAATTATATTATCTGTCTCATTGCAGAAACACTCTATGATCATCCAGTCTTTGTTATCTTATTTTTCTTCGTTGGTAAACAATTTTTCACCTTTTGTATGGAATCGAAATGGGTCTTTAATCTGCTGAAAGTAAAATTTTACAGTTTGAATCAACGTTTTACGGTTGTTGCGAAAAGGAAAAGGACTAACATTTTTTTTGCTGTATTGAAAAGCTAAATTAATGACATGCATGAAAACGGATTGCTTTTTTTGTGATTTGTTTCCACTGCATGAGAGTCAATTCATTCACGTTATCCGGTATTCATTTTCTCTTAATTAGAATTTCTTGTTGGGCGGTATTATACGCAATCAGGGTTCTCCTGCGGGACGTGAAGGGATATCAGCCGCAGCGCTTTGTTATACCCACACGTTTAAAAATATAAAATTCTACTGCTACTACTGCTACTACTATATGCAAGCAGCGAAGTTAAATCCCTAATAGAGTCAATTTTAGACGACTAAAATGTGTTGTGATGCCAATCAGCTTCAACTATGAGCATCTTGTCAGGACTATGTTGAAAACTGCTCAAGCCGTGAAAGATTCTCCATTTTTTATGATCTTATTTGATATACTGAATTGAACAACAGAAAACGCAACATTTCTTAGAAAGGATTTTAAGTACATGGAGGCCTTTAGCAGTATTTTTATTTGCAGGCATCATATTTTAACCTAATATATTTTCTTTTATCACGATTTAATCGTGACTTTCTAAAAGTCTTCTCCTATCCTTTTCATCTTGAAATTTAAACGTACCTGCGCTTGTTTCGTTTATTTCTTATATTTCGTTAATAAAGCATCGTGTATAACCGTTTTGAGGCTAATATAGCCAAGAGCAGGAATGCAATCTTTAATGAATTTAGACAGCCGCTTAATTACTTTACTACATATCAGCTTTAAACCATAAAATGGATTGATGACCAACCTTTATACTTTTTTAGATAGCAGTAAATCCTTACTTATTGAAACCTCTACGTAATCACAAGATAAAAATTACAACGATCAAAAACAAATTTGAAACGATGGGATCAGAGAACAGGGATGGACACTCTGCTAATGAGCATGCTTCAATACAAGGCAAAAAAAATCATGATTCCCTCAAACAGCGTCTGATTATACGGATCAAAAGAGTTCGGCAAGTTTCCTTTGATATCGTTAATCATCATACAGTACAGATGACAATTCTATTCTTGATCGTCATAAACAGCATTTTTATGGGAATTGCAACTTTCGACTTTATCACTGAGAATGAATTCAATAGCGAGACTTTTGAAGCCATTGACACTTTATTTTTGTCAATTTTCACTTTTGAACTAATTCTTCAATTTGTGGCAGTTGGTTTTAGACTATTCCTTGATGGTTGGCTTTTCCTCGATTTTTTCGTTGTAATGATATCATGGATAGGAGATATCGGTGGTGTAAAATTTCAAATAATGAGGTCGTTTCGAATATTTCGGTCTCTGAGGCTCATCACAAGGGTTAAAATGATGAAGGAACTTGTAACTGCTCTTCTTACTTCTTTGCCTAGCATGTCGGCGATAATTGTTTTTATGCTCATCATTGTCTATATATTTGCAGTGATGCTGACCGACTTATACAAAAACATAGGTGAAGAAGAAGGTCACGATATTGACCCAGATCTACTCCTCCATTTTAGAACGCTTGGTGCTTCTTTTTTTACATTATTCCAAATTACTACTCTAGATGGATGGGCAACAATAACACGAGAATTCATGAAATACCATGTCTTTGCGTGGGTGATACTCGTCAGTTTCGTTGTGATATCTGGCATTGTCGTTATGAACCTTATCATTGCTGTCATATGTGACTCGCTTCAACGGGTTGAGAATGATAAAAAAGGAAATGAGTGTGAAGAGAAAAGCACCGCAGAAAAAAGTATGAGCGGAGATTCACAATCTTTAACACATGGCCTCACTAGTCAGCTTGATGCAGTATGTTCGGATTTAGAGGATATTAAACAAGATCATGAAAGCATATTGTATACAATCGAACTAATTGTAAAAGGAATGCAATATCACAAAGAGATTCCAAAGAAAAAAAATCAGGGAAAAAGGAGGAAAACACACAGAAGCATCTCTATTGACCCTACGTAATTATGCGCAAAAGTTCCGACATTGTCTGAAGACTGTTTATCTTCTTGCAGTGAAAGCTCGAGGTCATAAAATCACCAACTATGTTAAAAAAAAAGTTGAGCTAGAATACTTTTCTTTTCAAAAGAAATGTAAATATGCGAACTTCTCGATTTTATTCGAGGTCAAATCTTGAATTTTCTCAACTTCATAATTTAGCCTTAGATACGGAATATTTCCCTTTTCAGAACATTGAACCAAACATGAGGAATACGTCCACAACAAATCTAAAAGTTTTGGAGATTCAATCGCCATTTGAGTTTACTTCCCACAATTTTCATTTAAGAGAAGATATACAAAGTTAATGAAAAATTAAGCTGAATGATGTGGTCAGAGTTTTTAAGTGATGAGAAATGATTAAGCCGCCTTCTTTGACATTTGAAAATGCTCATGCACGTATTGATTAAAGGGTGATTCCAAAGAGAAATGATTCACTTATTCATATTATAACAAGGATTTTCAATTACTCTTTTTAATTGGAATTTCTCAATTGGGTAGAGAATTATCTTTGCGGATATCAAACCCAAAAATAGTCCTACCATTCAATCACTTTTCTATTGGTGTTTCTCATCTTTGATCATAGAAAATTATAGAACTGTACGATTCATAACCTCAACTAATTTATTGAATAATCTTATGCTGCAACTTTTAGAAAATAAAATTATCAAAAATCGGATGAGAGCTTATATTGAAGAGAAAAATGGAAGGGATTGCCTCATAGATAAAAATTATTGCAGCTAAAGATGAAAGAAAAACATAAGAAAGAAGTAATTTTCAACACGTTCAATTGTAACTTTTTAATTTCGTTCAAGATCTCTCTAGTATAATTTGATTTTTGATGACAAAAATGATAAATTCAAACTTGAAAGTTACTTGTAAATAATGATGTTAAAGAGAGCATCTTAACAAAAGCAACCAGCTCTAAGATAGATAACTCAAGAAAATAAAATACACTTAAGTCCAGTAAGAAGCAAACAGGTGCTCCACTGATTTGACATATGCAGAGGATAAAATATCATTCAGAGTGGACAACAAAACAAACAAAAAACAATTGTTAAAAACAAAACATTAAATGAACCAAAACATTAGAAGTAGTATCAGTTCCTATAGGGTTTAATGTTACTTGAATTGTAAGTGCCAATGACTCTGACATATCTGGTTCTTACAGTGCCATTATTTCTACCTTTATACTAGGCATCTTGGTTGAATTTTGTTTTCCGTTCATCCTTTAAGAGAATTTGGTAACCTACCTGCAAGAGAGATCTTTGCATTTGTGATTATTTTCATCATTACTGCAATAAATTAGTTTTTCTTTTTAATCTTTGATAAGTCCAAAAAATAGATCTATACCCATCATGTTGTTATCAAAAACTAGAAGCACAGCACCATATTTTCCATTGCACCAATACATGCCAAAAAGTTTAAAGGCATGAAAAACTATTATCGTCTAAATCCATTATCAATGAGTGACCTTTGCATAGCCAAACGAATTAAGAAAGAAGTGTTAGAAGTTCAAGGGATGAATTATCATAATGGCAAATCCAACAATTGACCTTCTCAGCGCGCACAAGGCTCATTTGGAATACACGGTCGTAAGGAAGATTAAGAGAGAGTGTCCCTCAGCTTATCAATTAGCAGATTTAATTCGGTCTAGTTGCATCCAATTCAGAAAGACAGTAGATCAGAAATTTATTACTAAATACGATTTAGGGCAGCGGGTAAGAATATACCCATAGTACTGTCAATCGTTGTAGAAAGAAATGGGATATACAATTACGAATATGGATGCAACCACTGTAGGAGTAGATCATTATGCCTTGCCTGTTGAAATAAGCATATCGATGACACTTTCAAAATTGAAAGATTATAAAGTTAAACACACCGAGATGAATATCATAATATTATATATTGTTGGAATTACGGTTAACACCCCTACTTAGACTTCCTCTAATCAATATTTCTTTATAGTTCATTTTGATAAGCATGTAATTATTCTTTCGTAATCACTATTATAAGTTATTTTTCTATTTAAGGCACAAAAGAAAGATCCGTAGCATTTAAAATAATCGCGTATGATTTGGAATTCTCTGGTATCAAAGAAAAGGTTTTATTTCTAATTCCAAATCCAATACTCATTCGCGCATATTACGCACTTAATTCCGTACACGATAATTATGTACTGATCTTCCATCACTCCTCTTTAATTGTTGTTTACGGATCAGTTT
>Ga0209092_10001935_pt1 | contig 19567 bp, 13 predicted proteins | sample FraStrMetagenome_FD_187446 | JGI IMG/M metagenome (GOLD analysis project Ga0209092, IMG submission 187446) | Marine eukaryotic phytoplankton communities from Arctic Ocean - Fram Strait ARC3M Metagenome (SPAdes) (version 2) | ecosystem: Environmental > Aquatic > Marine > Oceanic | place: Fram...
TTCCTTTCAAAAAAAAAGTGGGATTTGAATCCGCGTGGAAGAAAAAAAAGACTAGAACGTCACAGTCAGAAAAAAAAAGACGGTTGTATAGACGGATCTCATCGATATATGTTCTACAAAAAATACCACACTTGTGGAATTTCCTGGACAATACATTCGTATTCGATTTTTATTCCACTGTATATTCCACCACGTAGAGCTCAGTACTAAGTAATACATAGATGATGTTGTCTAAGTATTTTTTAAATCGACGGGGTGTTTTCTTATCATGATAAAGCAAATGAAACGTTAATTCTGAGGATTAAAACATGATTTTTTTACAATGTCGTCTTGAAAATAATTCTAATATTTATAGAAATTATAACAATCTAATAACATTATTAGCTTCACATGTATCTCAATTGCTTTGATGTGGTGGTCATACTGTATCTATGTTTATTTTTGTGCAGGTATTGCGAGACTTTTACAAGAAGAATCAAAATTAAATGCTAAATTTCCCAGAAAAAAGTATTAGGTATCAATGCTATCATTTTACATTAATTACTAGTCTTTCTACTCAAGTAAGAATCAACTGACTTTGAAATTGATCCATGCCGTTTCGATTGCCAAAGGGATTTCCTTCGTTCCCACTCTCATGCATAGTTTTTTTCCTCTTTTGCATCTCTCCCGCTCGATTTTGAATCTTTCCGGCAATAGATGCATCATTATCACAAGCATCAGAACCCTCGTGACCCTACTTTTCTTTTATATCTAACAACAAACCATGATTTGCTTTTACTGCTAGAGACATGACTTCTTCGACTTTTTGTAAATCATCGTGTTTCTTCACAAGCTGCTCATTATGTGCTTCAAGTTCCTTTGCCATCTGAGATAGAGTGCTTTGTAGTTCGTTTACATGAGATTTGCGCTTATCTTTACATGTATGGAGTTCTCTTTTTTTTGCCATAGTGTTTGATTTCATCCATATTCATATAAAAAAGCATATTTTATTACAATGTAGAAGGTTTAGAAATGTTGAGTTATTTTCATTCTTCTGCAATACACTTATTATGTGAGCAAGTAAAGAGAAGATACTTACATCAATAATTGCTCCTCTTCATGCAATAACGAGGATAAATATTGTACATTTGAAAATGAAACGATATTTTCATCATTTTTTACTGCTGATAACTTTTTCGATTTTGTCTCAGACCCAAGCGATGATGAATTTAATGAATTCTTGTTGGAAACTTGAATTGTAGGTTTTGACCGTTCTACTTTTTGGAAAGTATGGGACGAAATAGGCTGCATTGAATTGATTAGTCGAATTCGTTCTTTATGGGTCAATATTCCAGATATAACATTTTCATATTTTTTCATTTGTGTCTCTTGGTTTTATTGATGATGATTCTTACTGTGAGGATGTTGGTCTAGAATCAGCATGATTAGTAGGGGCGTCCTTGTTATTTTTTTCTCGGTTATATTTGAATGAGATTGATTATCATTTTTTTCCACAGGTGTTTGCCTAGGTAAATCTTTATTTTCAGTTTGAGATGACAAGGGACTTCTTATGACATCATTGAAATCAGGACTTCGAATAGGAGAAATTGAAGGAGGTATTGGCAATGTGTTCAAAGTAGGACTCTGGATGAAAGATCCCCTACAAACTTTACTCGAAGATGACAAGGACGTCGCATTAGGTGCATATTGAGGTATCAGTTCTTCTAATTTTATATTATCATTCAGCCCAATCGTATAAAAACTTACTTTTTAACCAATAAATTGCACGTAGATATTATATTTGTTTACACGCAACTATGACCCACGATATCAAGCAATTCACCTACAGCAGGCATTAATAAAGATCCATAAGTAGAATCCTCATAAATGATACCAAAATATTATTGTTATTATTATTATTATTAAAGACGGACTTTCGGAGTTTTCATCTAAAATGGCTACACCCACAGACGAGATTGCTGCCTCATGTGAACCTGAAAGGTCAGTTGTAATGGTGACTGGTGGAAGTGGCTTGGTAGGAATGGCCATCAAAGAACATGTTAAGAAAAACAAATTACCCAATGAAGAGTGGGTTTTCCTTTCCAGCAAAGATGGAGATCTCCGTGATCGTAAGGCAACTGACGCAATTTTTGAAAAGTTCAAGCCAACTCATGTTATTCATCTTGCATGTAAGGTTGGTGGACTTTTCGCCAACATGGCTCAAAAAGTAAGTAAACGTGATGTTTGAAATAAATCTTAAGAAACAATTTATTCATTAAATTTTTTGCGCTGCAGGTTGAATTCTATCGGGAAGGTTCTCTTATCAACGATAATGTCATGGAAAACTGCAGAATCAACAAAGTGAAAAAATTAGTATCAATGCTCTCCACGTGTGTTTTCCCTGATAAAACAACTTATCCAATTGATGAAAGTATGCTCCACAATGGCCCTCCTCATCCATCCAATGAAGGTTACGCGTACAGCAAACGTCTTATCGATGTTATGAATCGAGCCTACGCAGAAGAATATGGATGCAACTTCACCAGCATTATTCCTACTAACATTTATGGTCCATTCGACAACTTCAACATTCAAAAAGGTCATGTAATTCCAGGACTCATTAATAAATGTTATCAAGCCAAACAAAATAATACTCCTTTCACTATTTGGGGATCTGGAACCCCTCTTCGTCAATTTATTTATTCATTGGATCTTGCAGAACTTACCGTATGGGTAATGCGTGAATATCACAAACCAGAACCTATAACTTTATCTGTAGCCGAAGAAGATGAAGTAAGTATTAAGGACGTTGCCCTGTCTGTGGCAAAAGCCATGAAATTCGAAGGCGAAGTGAAATTCGATACAGAAAAAGCTGATGGTCAATTCAAGAAGACAGCATCGAATGCGAAATTTAGGACGTATAGACCTGACTACAAATTTACTACAATTGATGAAGGTCTTCAAAAGTCAGTTGATTGGTTTATTACAAACTATAAAACTTGCAGAAAGTAAATCAAAATTATCTATACAAAGAGCTTTCGTTACTAACTTTAGGAGGTCCTTTCTATATTTTCATTATGTGTAATTAGAAAACTTTTGCAATTGGAGACTCATTATCTACAAAATTCTTAAGCTCTTATAAATTAATAACTTGTATGACTTTGTATATTCTAACAGAACATGAACCACTAATGGTTAGAATAGTGTTTGAATCTATTGTTCTTTTTTTTCGTTTTCTGTAGTACCTTCCCATTTTTCTGTGCGATATAAATGAGAATAATCTTAGACAGCAGAATGTGAAGATTTTTCCTATAGATGAAAATCTTTGTTGTTAATTTGAAGAAAGTTTGCTAGCCATCATTCCATTATAAATTAGAAGCTGTAATCGACAATTTTAGAAGTAAGAAATCCAATGTTCCTAAAAAATCCTTGTATGATGTCAAAGAAAAAGAATGTTGACTTTGCATTGATCAATTTATAAAAGTTCTGTTCACGCACGAAAAATTGTTTTTACAGAAATTACAAGCAGGTTTTCTTCGAGACAGTGCACGTGAAAGCTTGAAAGATTTACACGTGGAAATAAATTAAAAAAATGAGGTAAAAGCTCTAGATCGTTTTGCTTGATCATCATCAATTGCATCCAAGAACAGAGATGGCCTTTATATCCTATTGAATATTGAACCTTGATCACTAAAATATCTTTCATTGACTTCTATTTCGAAACTAACGAGCCATGTCAAAACAATCTTCAAATTATTCTTTTTCCATCATGTCTGATGAGGAGAAAAAACTTCTTAATAAGGGTTGGTATCAATTTTTGCAATCCTCTTCCAAAGACACTTCGTATGATGAAAACTGCAGTCATATCGTTGGATACGACAAAATGAGTGCTGTGGGATCAGAAGATGAGGAATTTCGCTTGTCCATGCTACAACGCATTACAGCTCGCAGGGTTTTGGATTATCAAGAAATCAAAAAATCAGTAAGTGTATATGCTAAACAGGTAGTTGTGTAGAGGAGTTTCAGCCAGGCCTCATGAGTGATTGCCTTGCAATTTGATTCTACACTTAACTCATTTCAAATGAAACATATTTCAATCATGAATCGTTGAACAGAAAACGAATGAGGAGCTTGAATCGGCTTTAAAAGTTTTTCAAGAAACAAATGGACCAGTAATCAACCTTTTTGATAGAATACAAACCCAATCACCTTCCATGACCTTAGCTGCTGAATTCAAACGTGCATCTCCAAGCAAGGGCGACATTAATCCAGACGTGTCTGCTGGAGCTCAAGCAAAACAATACTACAGTGCTGGGGCAAGTGTAATAAGTATCCTGACAGAAGAAAGAGGTTTTAAAGGCTCCTTGAAAGACTTGACTGAAGCAAGGTTGGAAACTCAACATCATGCTAACGCTTTAGCAGATTCTGATTCATCCTCTTCTCCCCGACCTGTCATTTTGCGCAAGGATTTTATTATCTCCAAATTCCAAATTTTGGAAGCTGCTGCATCAGGAGCTGACACTGTTCTATTAATTGTAGCGGTCACTCCAGCTTCTCTGTTGACAAATCTGATTCTCTATTGTCGTAGTTTTGGGATGGAACCGCTTGTGGAAGTTCATGCACCTGAGGAATTGGATGTTGCTATCAAATCAGGCGCCAAAGTTATAGGCGTGAATAATCGTAATTTGCATACATTCAAAATGGATCTAGCCACCACAGACCGAACTGTTTCACAGATGGATGGGCTAGGACTTAATTTTCATCATACGAAAAAAGGAGACTATGCTCTATGTGCATTATCAGGAATGTCGAATGCTCAAGATGTGCATCGTTATCGTAAACTAGGTGTGGGAATGGTATTGATCGGAGAAAGTTTAATGAGAGCTCCTGATCCAAAATTAGCTATTACTGCTTTATGTTTACATCCTGATGAGTATGAAAAATTAAATCAAAACTCAAGTGGTGGAGGGGCCTATGTTGGAGGAACCAAAATGGTAAAAGTATGCGGAATCACAAATGCTGAGGATGCTCGTGTAGCCTGCAGATCTGGTGCCAATTTGATTGGTATTATTTTTGCAGAACGATCCAAACGTAAAGTAACTGTAGAGCAAGCAAAAGAAGTCGTTGATGCAGTTCGTAAATTTGGTGAAAGAGAATCTCGGGCCAAATTTGATTTCCCTGAAGAAACAAAGACAGACGCACCTGTACCAGCCCTCGTCCGTAAAGCTCAAGTCTTACAGCAGATTGCGACTCCTCGTCATCCTCTCGTAGTAGGCGTCTTTCAAAATCAATCCTCTGAGTTTATTTCTCAGATGGTAAATGAAGCTGGAATTGATCTTGTTCAACTCCATGGGTCCGAGGGTATGGCCGCGGCTGCTATGGAGAAATGTGGTGGAGTTCCTGCCCTACGAGTAGTTGACATTCCAGTATCAACATCCGGTGAGAAGAATGATGTCATCAAGGAAATTTTAGAGGGATTAACAAATGATCCTACAGCTATACTTTTGGACACTACAATGAAAGGAGGAGCTGCTGGTGGAGGGACTGGAAAAACTTTCGACTGGAGTATTGCCGAGTCTATTCAAAATAGGGGAATGCCTGTGATAATTGCTGGTGGCTTGAAGCCAGAGAACATCACAAAAGCTGTGACTGACATAAGACCATGGGGAGTAGATGTAAGCTCTGGAGTGGAGGAAAATCCAGGAAAGAAGGATCATGACAAAGTGAAAGGATTTGTCGTCGGTGCTAGAACTGCAAGTGAAGAGGCTTCAAAAGGCTTCTAAATAATAAACTAATTCATCACAGCAATAACAAGAACCTAGTATTCCTATTGTACCTAAATCATGTTAATAAAACACTTATCATTTTTATTTTGAATATCGCAACAGAGTGAATAACTTTATCCAAAATGAAAGTTTACTTGAATTGAATGAAAAACTTTTATATCTGTGATACGTAGAACATCTCAGTTTGGCATGCCGTATTCCGTGCGAAACGTGTATAACATGGTGGGACTTCCTTAGGTGAGGAATTGTTAATTGTGTGAGAGATAAATATATTCAATCATCACTCCACCAAAGGGAATGATATCATCGACATGATCTTCCAAAATTCATGTTATTATTAAGAGACGGGTAAATAAATGAGGGCATTTCAAATTTATTATTCATATTGTACGTTTGTTATTTATTTAGAGGGTTATTCTTCAATTATTAAATAGTTATTTAGTTCTCTAAATTAACCGGAGAAGTAAATCAATCCAGTAGTAAGGCGACAAATCAAAACCTAATGCATTGAAGAGGCTGCACTTGGTAGGTTTTTCATTGCACCTGTCAAAGTCACTTAGCATAGAAGGGTGTCAATTTTTAGTTTTCATCATATTCACCACAATATATTTAGAGCAAGCTGGTGAAAGCATCAAGCTTGACAACGGCATCAGCAGCGGCAGCGTCGCACTCAGCTTGCTTACGAAGGGTGGCAGATCCGTAGGTCTTTTCGATGGCTTCAAAGAAAGCAGTGGCGGCTTCCTTTTGGGCAGGGGTACTGGAAAGACCACGTACGGCTCCACGGGTCTCGTACATGTAACGGGTAAGTTCGTCCTTTACGTTGTACCATTCCTTTCTGGCGATGTACTTAGGAAGCTTTCCAAGACGAACCTTAGTTTCGGCAAGAACAGCCTTTTTTCTGTCAGCATAGGCTGGGGAATCCTGTTTATAAAGGGATGCTTCTCCTGCCTCTCCGTATACAGAGTAAGGGGAGTAAACCTTACTAGATTGGTCACTTCCGTAAGCAGCTCCCTCAGAGTAAGAGGTTCCGTCTCCAAGAAGACCGAAAACAGAGAAACGGGGAGATTCTCCTACAGCAGCGTTGGCGGCGGCAGCTGGTACGAAAACGGCGGCAGCAGCAGCGATGGCCTCACGACGAGAGGTGGCCTCAAGGGAAGTGGAGGTTCTGGCAGTGTTTACCTATAATCATGAACAGCAAAGTAGTTTTTTTGTGAGTGCAATAAAATTCAAGTAACAAGGCATTTGAAAAGGCATCCCTTTCGAAGAGAAAAGATCTATTGAAAGGTCTGACATGACCTCCAAATTGAGACCTAGATCCTTTCTCTATCCCGTGCAGATTCATCTTCAAGTCTGATATCATGTTGAGGAGTTCTGTCATTGATGACTGTTTCTCCTGGCATCATAGGAGAGGCTTGACTTCGAGAGTGACCTCTCAGCATTATTTTTCTAATCTTTTTCTGGTTCTAAATCATCCTCACCTGGGGGGCAAAGGCAGAGGCAGAGGCGATAAGGGCAAGAGCAGCGATAACCTTCATTTTTGCTATTTGAGTTTGATATAAGAGAATAAAATTATTATAATACAGAGGATGAAATACGCAGATTCTTGACTTCGCTTGTCTGCCGATCTTTTACACTTCGTTCAACTTCGAGTACGTACGTAAGCCAGAATCAAATACTTAGGATAACATTCCTTTGGTCAAATCTCATAACCGAAAGTGCTATGCCTTCATTTTGAATGAAGTGAAGAATATGTTTGGTATTGCCTGACGATATGCACGTACAAATGAGCTAGTACATCAGTGAACGTATCTTAATTCGTCTAATTGTAATTCTTTACTTCAAACAACAATGTTACTGTATGCTTATACCAAAGTTCTACGTATTGGGTTCTCTCGTAAAAAAGAATTTCTTTCCTCAATGCACTCAAGTAAGACTTTCTTTATGTTACCTACTTTACAATCCTACTACTCCATCAATACATAATCCAACATAAAAATTGTTTGTAGTTACCTATTTACTATTTATTTATTTAGATTTTACAACGTCTATGTTACCCTTGAGGAATCGAATCCATTCTCATGAGGATGGGTATAGTATGACGCAGATAATTCGAAGGAAAATCAATAGAAAAAACTCACTAACAAATTGAAGTTTGATTTACGAAGGAATTTCCCTCCAAAATGTTCTTTATTACATGTTTATTTTCAGTTTGGTGCTGTACTCACCAAATATCAAAGGAGGTTACTTATTAGAAGGTTCAAATATTGTAGCTTATGTGAGACATGGCATATCAATTTTTTTATTTCAATGTTTCAAGTGAAAGCATAGGAGCAGCTGTCTGATGAAAAACATAGGTTACATAGGAATAAAAAGAAGCAGATTTCAGTCAAGCTTCAAACTATATTTATAAAGTGCTTTACCTCTAGACCAGAATGAAATGCGGAAATTATGAACTTCCATGTCATTGCTGAACTATTTCAATACGAATATCAATTCCATACAAGATGTTGCTTTAAAGCAATGAATCTCTTTTACTCTTCATACTCTTGAGTGTACAAAATAATTTGGTACCAGGTGCAATACGCTTGTAATTTCCTAGTTTTTCTCTTGCAGGTTTCTCACCTGTAAACAGTTGATTGTTTTATCGAACGATATGAGAATTAACTTAAATGGGTACTTCTGCATTCCAAAAAAATAAATCACACATAGCTTAACATACCATATTTTCTAGGAAGCTTGTTCCTCAAAATTCGCCTGAGATCATTATCTAGCGCTTCCTTTTCTGTCTTCTTCGACTTTAATACTGCATGTGTTATTGATCGCTTATTAAGTCTATATTTGCATATTTGTTTTAATGCAATACGATCTAATGCTGGTGGATCTACCAAACTAATTGTATCTTGAATCATTAATTCTTTTGTTCTTTTATCCAAGTTGGTCTCTCGCGACATCGATGGGCTTGAATTTACTTCAATAAGCCAGGGTCTCTTGAACTCGTCGAACATGACATCAAAGCCTACAGAATATAAAATAAATCGATAAATGAATGAAAGTAGTATAGAATAAACGTTTTTCAAAGGATAAGATGTAGGGTCCTTACCATAAACCTCAAATGCATTTGGCTGAAAAGATATTTCATCTTCAGAACATATAAGCGTTTTTAAGCAGATGTCACACAGAGAATCCCACAATAAACTTGTATTAATATCCTTGTTTTCCAGATAATTCCACAACCAACTCAAAGATGTCTTATTCCCACCACCTTCCATTTTTGCTAATTTAACGGGATGATTTTCTGATAAATCATTGTAATAACTTCTTTGTATGCTAGAATTTGTAAGGTGAACTCGTTCATCATTTACAAGTGAAGGGTCTTCCGAATACAATTTAGAAGCAAATCTTGCGAATCCCTCCCGATAGATGAAAGCCTCAAGCGGATTGAAGGAAGTGACTAGCACGTAAAGTCTCAAATCAAATTTGTATCCCTCTATAAGAAGTGGATTTCTAATATAATACTTTGAAAAAAAGAAAAAAGAAATGAGTTCGACATGGTTTACGATTACATCCTACTTTTATAGGTAATAAAACTTACTTGCATGATTATAGAATCTGCATACGAAACTTCTCCAATGTCATTGACTAAAGATATCCCTCGTCCGCGTGATAATCCAGTCGGCTTTAAAATCCAAAAATTCTTCTTTTTGTCATTAAGATTTTTCTGCTGATTCATAAAAGCCTCTACAAAAGCATTGTATTCTTGAGGCAATATATAGCTATCAGGCATGATGTTGAAAAAATCCTTGTCGTGCCGTGTTGCTTTTTTAGCAAAATGAATTTTTTTCTTCAAAAGATCTTTCCGTGTGAGGAACTTTGAATTCTGAAAATGGTTGATTTTTTGAAAGATTAGCAAGGAACGGTAATTTACTTTTGGCTTAGACCAAGTCCAAAGTAAATTCCATGAGCTTCCAAGACACAGTTCTGCTGGAAGCTCTTTCCAAATTGAATCATTTCCATTTGCTGCGAGTGTGTCGTTAATTATACCAAAAACATCTGACCTGGATGAGCCAACTCTAAAATAAAGTTGAGAGTAGCAATCTAACAGGATATCATCCAGATTTGTAGAATCAAGCTGTGATGATGTAATGACGCATGAATCTTCCATTATGGTCTCAAATGTATCGATTACCTTTATTTGATATCTTATCCAATCATCTACGTCTCGATTCTTCTTTGAACCTATGTTCCTCTTCAAGCTATTTCTTCTCGACAGAAAGTTTTGATGGTTTGATGCTTTTGTTGCATATGCAGTGAAAATTTCAGAAAAGTCAGGATATCGTTCAGCAAATTCTAGTATTTGTGGACCTTCACCTTTATCCAACGGTAAACTAGTGTTTCTTTTCAAATATTTAAAGGAGATTTCTTTAAGATATTTATCTGGCGCCACAACTGTTTGTGTCTCATTCGACAGCAATAATTGAAGCAGTTCAGGAGGTTCTTCTTCCACACAGAGATTTTCGGCATAATTACTGCTATCATTCTTATCACACACATCACTAGTAAATGGTTGTGTCTCGCATTCTTTTGATTGCACTGATGATTTATTTACATTTGTAAAGTCTTTCTTCAGTTGGTTTAATGATGAGAAATTAGAATGATCGCATTTCTTCTCTATAAAACCTTCATCTGAAGTAAAGAATATGTCAGATTGCGAATAAGACTTCATGACAGATACCGTATTTATCTCTATTTTAGTTTCGTGGGATAATGTTAAAGCCTCTTGAGCAGACTTTTCAATACTTTCGTAGCAGAAACGTTTATTTACAATTGCTTTATTTTTTATGTGTTCAGAATCAAGTACATTATAATTGCAAGTGTTATGAATGGAATTCTCATTTGATAGAGAATAGATACATTGATCTTTGTTCATATCACTTCCATCACAATTTGGATGAGATTGAAACAGAAGAGACTCATGTTCATCTAATGTAGATTCGTTCCAAAGGGTCTCAGTTTTCTTCATTCCTTCGGAAGAAGTTTTGAAAATTGTGCTTTGCTTTATATTACTTTGAGTTAGTTCTTCATTTATATCTTCACTATCCATTCTGTAATTTAAATTCAAAAAATCTTTTTCTTTTGATGATGGTTTAGAAGAAGATAAATCGTTGCAACTAAATTGTTCATTAACACTATCCGATAATGATTCTCCTGAATCAGATAGTTCTTCAATATCAGGCACTAGATTTAGTATATCCGATGCAGCCGCTGCAGCACAAATTGCTGCTTCATTCATAGATTTTCCGTCATTATATGCTTTTGCTTTTGCCCGTTCAGCAGCTACTTTCATTTTTTGAGTGATAGCCAACTTTTGTGCCTCCTGTACCATTTTTCTTTGCGCACGTTCTTTTCTCATTTTATTTAACTTTTGTTGTTTTTCTTTCCTATTTTTCCTTTCTAGTAATCTTTGTTCTGCAAGCTCTTTCCTCATATTTCTTTCGATTTTCTTTCTTTCAATATTTCGAGACTCCTGAGCTTCATATGATCGGGCTTTTAATTGTTGTCTTGCTGCTGCTGTTCTTTGTTTCATCCCACCCTTGTTGAACCTTCCGCCCGAAACAAAAAAAGCTGGGGAGTCCATGGATTTGATTTTCAATCCTTTTCTTAGATTTTTACTCTTGTTGTCTTCTAACGAGATTGGTGCTTCTTGAATGTTCTTTGGTTTTTCTGTCCTGATTTTTTTGTTGCTGGACAATTTTTTGTCATTTTTTGTTGTCAGATTTCTCAATTTTCCATGAAATGAATTTGTTTCATCGTTTTTTCTTAAGACAGGAGGTTTATTTATCTTTTCATAATCGCTCACGGAGAGTTGATGGCTTCTATCGTAATTCAATGAACCTTCACTGTCGATCAATTTTCCCGCCAATAAGTCATTAACTCGTTCTTGTGCTGCTCTATCTTCAAGTTCTTTCACAATTCCCTTGCATAATTTGGTTGCGTATTGTACAATAAGAATATTTTCTTTATCTTTTGACGAGGAAAGCATAATGGACAATTCTTCTTTACTTGATGTAAGTATCGATGAATCATGCCTGCATAATTCATCTAGTCTCAGTAAAGGAAATGAACTCAAATCAACTGCGTTTATACCATCAGACATGATGTATGCTTGATTCTTTGGCAAGTATTCTTAAAATTGAAATGTTACATGATAGGATGCTAGAAGAGCGTTGCTTAGATTATGAAATATTCGATTTGTTTACTCAAGTTATATACTCTATTGCATAGGAACAAATAATTATTTTGATTTCGTTGCTCAAGTTTTCAAAAAATTGAAAATTAGCTATTGTCAACAAGAATCAGTATGTGATTAAAACAGATTAATATTAACTGTCGGCTAGTATCCTCTCATTTAAAACTTTCAGTACTTCTTCCTTCTTATACTTCTCTGCGACCTCTAAGGGGCTGATGTTTTCCTCATTTCTCAAGGACGGATCAGCACCAGCTTCTAGAAGAAGATTTGTCATCTTGGAATTACCAGTTCTACACGCCAACCATAATGGTGTACAGCCTTTATCATTGGGATTATTTAAAATTTCAATTTTACCTCCACTTGATGATATAGCTTTTAAAACGGCTTCTGCTGCATCCATGTTTCCGCAGAATGATGCAATGCCTATAGGGGAATTACCTTGTTGATCTGAACCTAATTTAGCCTTCCAGGTTTCAAGAAGTAATGTTATTACACGTGGGAGATTTCTTTCACAAGCGATAAGAAGAGGCGTCAACCCTTTTTTATTTGAAAGGTTCAGAATTTTTGATTCTGAACCTTCATCTCGCACCATTTGATCATATTTGAGCATGGTATTTACAAGTTTAATACAATCATCTTCATCTTTTGCGTTAGATATAGTAACCGTCAATGGTGTATCGCCATTTTTATTCTCTTTTGAAAGCATGTTTTCTGTGAACTTTGAGTCTTGAAAGTCGTCGTCCAATGAACTCTCGAGCAAAACCTTACAGATCTCTACATGGCCGCGAGATGCGGATGCAATCAAAGGCGAATCTCCAGTACTATTTTCGTTTTGAAAAACATGTTGTACGATCCCATCAGACGATTTAGATGCTACCTTTATTCGTGAAAAGAGGTACTGGAAGCATTCCACACGACCATAACCGGCAGCTAACCATATCGGAGAACACCCTATATTATTTTTTTCAAAAATATCGGCGTGGCACTTCTCAACGAGAAACTTCACTACATCAATATGACCTCCAAAAACGGCTCCATGTAGGGCTGTATTTTGCGCTGCATCTGACATGTTTACAAATGATCGCAAACTTTTTTTTCTTTCATCATCTTCGTTAGTTTTAAAAAACTGGGCTGTGAGTTCTTCAACCGCTGCTAAATTCCCCTCCATGGACGGCTTCAGAAGAGGTGGAGTCCCATTATCAGTTGATGAAGATGTTGAAGTGGTGTAGTATTTTACATTTGTCAAAATCTTCTGGAAGAGGCTAGTCATTTTATTCAAGCATACAGATAATACTTGGCCCATCGGACGCTCTAATTCAAAAAGACTCAGCAGAATGGTAATAATAATAATAAAATAATAAAATAATAAAATAATAATAGTAATAATAATAATGGAATTCAATAGAATTTAAGACCCGCTGTGAGTTGCAGTACGACATACTACGGAAGGGACAAGAATGAACACAAAAAAAATTTGGACAGAAATTATCAAAACAATAAAATGATTTGTGACAAACTTTCAATATTACTTCTTTTTATGTTCATTTTATGAACTCAAAGCTTAACGAATAATTCAAATTTTTTCAGCTGATTACTTTGCGTACATAGTTGTACCCAAATCTATCATAATTGTTAAAAAGAGTGGGATGTGACAACATTCACATGTTCACTAGAACGTCGATTATTGGCTCTACCTTGGATGCTCAAAGCTGCAGTATATGCCCTTTGCAAATCACTTGTCCAAACAAAATTAGGATCGGGGCTTTCACCTTGACGACAAAAACGCCCTCTCCTGTAACACCAAATTCGATTGTCATTAAAAGATCTATCTCCAGATGGATCTATGGGCACGGCAAATCGACGACCCCTATTATCTGCCAGTAAGAAGGTTCTGACAGGAATTCGCTCTCCAAAAGCATTAATATGAAGTTGATTCTCACCCTGCGTATCATTCCTGATTGACCCATCTGAAAGCGCGTTAATTATTTCTATCTCTCCGTGGTTGGGATTGGAACCAGATTTAGCGAATAAGCTTTGACAATTTTCGTGATCGCAAACTGCATAAGAGTTGTATCTACTGCAACATACTATTGAAGACATCATAACAGCGTCTTGTGAATCCGTGGGTTGTGCATCATAGCCCAAGATCATGTTTCTCGTTTCTCTAGCAAGAACCTTATCTTTCAATTTCAACTCGACGTGAGTTGACTCTGCAAACGCGGCCAATGCTTCTTTTAACTTCTCATTCATTGGAGAACCAAAGGGTAAGCCCTTATCACCATTTGCAACGGGAATGGGAATTAAGTGACCTGTCAATTCATGCAATGCACGAACAGCCAAAGTTGGACTTAAAGTATCATCTCTTCCACCCCCCACAATTGCACCAGGAGTACCTCCACTGACACAAAAATCAGACAATACACGCAGTAGGCTCACATAAACTGGATGTGTAGCAATGCGTTCTTTCATAAAATCTGGTCCACTAGCCAAACTTGCTATACATCCTACAGATGAGCGTAATGTGAAAACCCCGTATTTGTAACCATTTCCACCACGTCCGGATAAAGTGTTATGTAACAAACTGATTATTTTGGGAATCACTGTTTCAGTCTTTCTGAGTAAGTCATATGTTTCATCTCCTTCATCATAACGGCACACAAATGTAACTGCCATTGCAGCCTTCAAACTCTGGTAGTGGTCTAGAGTTAATAACGGAGCAAGTAACTCAACAACCCCAGCCTCCCTTAAACTTGGAACGGCTTCATCGCTTTGTGCCATATTCATAAGAAATCCCACGCACCAAGAAGCTGTTTGACCCTTCCATTGAGTTGGATCTGGACCTGCTTCATCAAGAATGTCCATTAGAGGTGCTAGAGCTCCAGATGCTAATAAGGGAACAGCATTTTCAAGAGATTCCGCCAAAAGAGTTAGAGCAGCAACACATTTGAATCGGGCCTCCGTTTGGTGGTCCTCTTCAGCAACCATAACTAAAACTGGAAGGATGTCTCCTCTTCTCACCACCTTTGAAAGGAAATGATCATACAATGTAAGTCAAAGCACCAAAGTAAACACCTTATTCAAAACATATTAAAACCTACCGGTACTTGATTTTTCATTTCTGCTGCAAAGCTCCAAAGTATACTGCAAGCTTTCGTTCTTGCTTCCCCTCTATCACTTTCGATGACGTGTAAGATGGCATCAACAAAACCAGGATATGAAAACATTGGAATTTTATTGTCATAACCTATAGCTAGATTGCTTAGAGCAGAACATGCCTTTACTTTTGCCTCTACATTCACAAGGGAATCATCCTTGTTTTCATTTTGAGATATGACAGCCATCAATGCATCCATTACCCCCCGTGTTCGGAATACAATGTGTTTGTTAGCTTTATTTATTGACAAGTTCATAAGAGCAAGGCATGCATTGGTGGTTGTTGTTGCATCGCTACCTTGCCAAGATTTGCATGTAACCCCTGCAACATGTCCCAATGCTTCTATCAGACCTGGACACTTCAAGAGCGCAGCATCATTAGCATCAGCATTACTTAAATTCTTTACGCAAGTAGTTGCTTTCAATCTTGCTTCTTCAGCATGCCTTTTTGCTTCCATAATAATAGTTTGATTGGACGTCTGAATTGCAGGTGGGTTTCGCATCAACATTGCGTCTCTCATTGCTTCTAGGACCTCAGGTATCTTGGCAATCTCTACTTTGTTCGACTTTCCACATGATAAATTCATAATAGCGATGCATGAATGAAGTCGTGCCCTCCCTGAAGCCAAACCAACCAAAACCTCTTGATCACTTCCATTTCTAATCTTCCGTAAGAATGGACCTCCTCGTGCACACAAAGCCAAAGTGTTCAGCATTCCTCCACATCTCATTAAGTAAGTATCGCTCTCCTCTGTGGCAGTCAAGCTACGAATAGTTTCTACAGCGTATTCTCTGCCTAACCATCCAACGGAATCAGTTCCTTTGTCACAAAATTCATGAATAGTTCGGATCACGAACTGTAATATTCTCTTATTGGATGCTACAGCAACACGTCGTGAGGGCATCTTTGCGTAATCAGCCAGCAATCGACAACCGAGAGTTTTTAATCTAGGTGTATTGAGAGCAGAAAGTAACAATACGATACATCCACGCTCCGCAAAGTACTTAAGATCAGAAACTTTGGTATTTGGACCAAAAGCGAAAGAAATGTTTGACTTGTTTTGGGATGTTACTGCGTCGAAGTTGGAAGTGAAAGGATTTCTAGGAGGTGTGCTTAAATCAGACGGCGATGAAAAGTCTGATAAGGTAGTAGATGCAGTAAACGGTGAAGTACCGGCAGAGGAGTTTTCAAAAGCGTCATTGCGAAGAAGGTTATGAATACCATGGTGCAAAATGCGAGTTGGTGTTGAGTCAGGTGAGGAGTCTAATTGCAATTCGGTTCCAGTACTTAACATCTCATGAGAAGAATTTGAGTTTAGCGTGTTTTCAGTTAAAATAGAGTTCGATTGCATGTCTTGATTTAGATATAAAATTGATGCAGCGTCGTCATTGGAAGGTAGTGAGTTTATTTCATCGCCACTTGATGTGGGAAGGTCCATGGGTACATCATGTGCTGAATTTGTTACTATTCTTCTCAATCTTCGACGGGGGGCGTTTTGAGACACATCATTTGCCTCAATTGCAATAGGTCTTAATTGGGTATAGGATTGCTGATCATGGTTCTGCAGTTGAAATTCAAAGTGTGATTGAGAAGAAGGCTCGAAATGGTTCACTTCATCATGACCAGCAGTCTCAGTATTGCTTGACAATTGATTCCCCTCAACGGAGTTGAGAACGTGTAAATAACGGTTTCTCCGCGCAGTGTTTACAGACGGGGGTGACACAGGTGATAAATTATTATGACGACGAGAATAATCTACGAAGTCTGGTTCAGTACCATTGCCTAAATGATTTTGGGGGGTCGAGGAATTGATGGGGGATGAGGAAGAACTCGTTTGGGAAGAAGACCATGGCGCGACTTGAGTTGAGGTGGGTGATACTGCTGGTGCCATGTTTGAACGGATGGAATCAATGTATTCCATACTCAAACTTGGCATCGACATAGGATTTTCATTTGTACTTGTTGGGTCGATACTTAGAGGATCGACAGGGTTACGGTTGTTTCCGTTGGACAAAGATGCTTGACCAAAACTTTCTATAGAATTTGAATTAGCTTCCATCGAATGTGAAGTTTGTTCAATTCCACCATTGTTTGCAGCTGCATGGCCATCAATATCTTCATTATTTTCCGTACCATTCATTACTTGGTCAATGTGATGTTCAAAGTCCCCTAATTCTTGACCAAGTCCCCCAGCAATATTCATGTTATCACCTGGTGCAGGTGGAGCTGGCTCATGAGGAAATCCTGGTCCTGAGTTTGCGTCGTACTCCAACGTTATATACTGGTCGGGAAAAACATTAGATGCTTCTCTTGGAGCCATAGTCAAAGCTGGACTTGTTTTCTGAAGATTGGCTTTGTTGTGACTTGCTTCACGAAGGGAACTTTATCAAGAATATGTAACAAAGTAGCACACTATGACAGCATAAAAATTGTATTTTTAATTCGAAACCAATTCTAAACAATACGGGACAGGTTTCAATAGATAGTTGCTAACACGGTGTAGAAAAAATAGATAATATATAAGTAAACGCTTGGAATTCATGTTGGTTTATTTAGGATAAAAAAATATTTAAACAATTCATAGAAGGCATTTTCTGAGATTCCTCTAAACTACATCATTGAATTTTCATATTCAAATTTATCAATCCGAAACATATGGACATTATATGTAGAATCCAATAATTTGATTTGACTTAACGTTCGAAGAAGAATTTGTTATGGTGCGTTCACGTTTTGACTCACATGTTAATCTGAATTAAATACAAACTGAACGCATGCTTGTTCCTATGTAAACGTCATAAAACATTTTAGATTTTCACATATTGTCCATCTGTTCAATCGGCATGCGTTCGAGGGATTTTTTCCAATGAAGAAGGAATCCCTAATACATTCTTATGTATGACTTTATTTAGACCTATTTCTTTCATATTTGAAAATCAAGCATCTAAATACCTTTGGATGTCTTTGCACTCTCGAATTCATTTGAATTATTATATATAACATTTTACCGTGTTCATTGAATCTCAACTATGAACCAATTTTTAAATTTTAAGCAGTAACTCTTGATTTGATTAAAAAAATTGGTAATATAGAGACTGTATAGAATGCAGTCACGGTCGTTATTTAATAAGTTGCTTCGGTTAAAAATATTTTTAAGCCATCACATGATGCCTTAAAATAAATAAATACTCTTCACATCTTCAAAGGAGTTGAGGTCATGCAATAACTTAGAGAACATACAATAGTTTCCATTGAGCATGTGATCACTCTTGGCCAAACAAATCGTGCGCTGTGAAAAAAGATGAAAAATGTTGATAGTTTGAATAATTTTTTAGCTTATCATGAAAGAATTTTTACTGAGGAGCATTCATCGAATAGTCATAAATTTGCACAAATTTCACCGCACATGGTCCCTTCAATTCATTTCTTATATTATATGATCTATTCGAACAAAGAAACCAGGTGTTTTTCATTTTGATATATCATTTTTATATTATTCTTGGAATATAATCAAATGACATTATTATTTGATGTACTTGAATAAATATCAATTTTGATTTGTTCCTAATAAAATTGATGATTCCACCGATCCATCTCCTTCATTTCAAGGAAAAAATTGTAAGAAGAGACATAAAAATTATTAACCTAATTTTCGTCCACAAAGGAGTAATATGCAATCCTATTTTCTTCATTTTTTTGAGTTTAGTTTAGTTTAGTTTAGTTTAGTCTAGTAAGTATATTTTTTAGTCAGGGTTCAACCCCTACGCTAAAGTAGACTTGCGAAGTGGCCCTCCAGCGAAATATAATCCACATTATACTTGCGCTCGTTTACTAGAAAAGAGACGTCGGCCATCAGCACGTAAATATCAAAACTCGATGGAATTGTAGTTTACATTAACAACAGGCATGGACTTATATAGCACTGTTTGATGGAATAGGAGTCCCAACTCGCAGAGTCCAATCATTTTCATTTTTTTAAGTGAAAAGGAGGAATTGAAATCAGCAGTTTTGATGTTCTTTTATCTAATATGACGCCATCATACAAATGACTCCTATTGGCATCATTTTGTCAAAATGATAAGCCCTATATTTTGAAAAGGATAATTTGGTAAAAGTACTTCTTGAAGAGAAAGTCTAATGTCAAAGCACGGACTAAAAACATATCAGAAACTAACTAACTAACATCTTATCAATTTTATCAGTTAGCAAAAATCCTGCACAGTACATCACACAAAAAATTTAAATTGACACAATAATTCTTGGAGGGTAATTTACTTTCAAGGTGAGAGTTTGATTATGCCGTCGAAGCTCACCTGTTATTCGATTGAAAGGAGTGAAGATCACGCTAAAAGGTAATTTTACTTTAAAAGATATTGTGTGATTAAAGATAAAAGAAAGAAT
>Ga0209092_10001936_pt1 | contig 19560 bp, 19 predicted proteins | sample FraStrMetagenome_FD_187446 | JGI IMG/M metagenome (GOLD analysis project Ga0209092, IMG submission 187446) | Marine eukaryotic phytoplankton communities from Arctic Ocean - Fram Strait ARC3M Metagenome (SPAdes) (version 2) | ecosystem: Environmental > Aquatic > Marine > Oceanic | place: Fram...
AAGGCTGATCATGCATCGGTGGAGACATTCTTGCGTGGGGCCTATGTTCCACCGCAGGAGTGTGTTGGAATCGCGCACCCGCGTGGCTGCCTACCGACTCAACTACTCGTATATCCGTTATACCGTTGCAGACTCAACTACTCGTATATCCGTTATACCGTTATATAACGCTGTTTCTTTATGTCTACGTATTTCCCAAAGGCAAGGCAAATGCATCCTAAAAGAGGATCTCATAATTTACTTACTTGGTAATCGATAGTATATCTGTTAACTTTTAGATTCCTGCATGTGCCTGACCTCATGGTAAATCGCACAAGCTAGGCTCAACAGTAAATCGGATTTGATTCGTATATGCATGTAGCAAAAATAATTGAGCAGTGAAGTTTCCTTGACTTTTTTTAATCGATTGATAAAACGGCACAAAATCAAGTAATTACATCCAAAAAAAACGTATGGTTCGTGTAGTGTGCATTGACACAAGGCTCTAAGAAAGCGACCACGAAAGATCTTGTCATATTCATATCCTCACTGTGTAAGGTCTTTGATAATTTACTGAACATCAAAAATATGACTGTAACAAGCGTTAGAGTCGGAAGCACAAAGTGAATTTACCTATTCGCAAAATTATAACATATAACATAACGAATGCCTTTGATTATGTCCCAATGCATCATTAAAATAAAGCTTCACGGCGCATTATTCAACGATGTATTGGGAAATAATCAAAGGCATTCGTTATGTTATAACTATTAGAACGAGCTCTTCTTATCATCATACTACATTGATGTAAAGTGAATCAAGTGGTAGATGGTAGTTGGTGTGCCTGGTGGCAGGTAGCATACCACTTCCTAGAGCGAGCTCTTCTTATCATCATACTGCATTACTGTAAGGTTAATCAAGTGGTAGGTGGTAGGTGGTAGATGGTAGGTGGTAGGTGTTAGGTGGAGTGCCTGGCGAGCCTGGTAGCAGGTGGCATACCACTTACGAAAACGCCTGTGCGGGACCCTCTCTACTTTTGAATTGTGAGTGTGCAACGGCGGCACGATCGATGTGCCTTTACAATAAGTCATTAAATATATAGGTGCTTCTGTAACTTTGTACGTTTATCATTTATGCGGGAAAAAGCGAGGTGATGAGGTTAAAGTTGGAAAATTACTTATTTTAATTTCATAAGTAGGCTACGAAATAAAATGTCATTGGAAAAACACAAGTTAAGTGAATTTAACAAAAAAACACAAGTTTAGTGAATTTTCTCTTGTAGTTATAAGTCATTCTCTTCATCGGTTACAGGTTCGGAAGAGGAGTAGAAACAGTTGTTGTATGATCGAAACATATATTACGCGTCATCATTTTCCCTGTTATTGAACCATGAATTCCTATATTCTGAATGGTATCCTCTGGCATTTCCAGCGCATGCTGCCTGAGTTGCAGCTTCTTTTGTTCTTTTTGGTAGGTCGAGTTTTATTTTTGGCGAGAAATTAAATTTAGAAGTTAGGGAAATGACAAAAGAGGGTACGTTTGAAAAGTGACTTTCCAAAAGAGTATGTAGTTTCCAAAAGAGGGTAGTTTTGCAATGAAATTTCCAAAAGAGGGTAGTTTCGCGATTACAAACCCAAATGAGATGTAAGATAATTACTTAAAATTGATGCCTCACATTTAACATTAAAGTCTATGGCGCAATAGAGCATACCGAATTAGAGAGTACTCTTAGTAGAGGGAAGATGGTTTGATTTGACCTAAAATCTCTCATTGATTTGAATTATAGTCAATAACATTCATATATATGAATGTATCTCCTCTTTTTTTAAATCTATCCTTTTTCAGTTACGATTGAACAGAGGGTCAAAGAAAGAATGAGTTACCAAATTTTCTTCAATATCTTTCAACTGTGACTGGACAAGCTCGTTTACTGCACCGAGTAGAGCTCAATCTTATGCGCTCATACTCTTCTCTAATTGTTTCTTCTTCACTTCGCGCGAGCTGTCCACTTTCCTCGTCTCATGATAAAAATGGTTAATCCGTTTATTTCAATTGCATGTGCAGCGTCGTTGCCGGAAATACCTAGCACAACACCCCGCGGCAACCCACAAAGTGACAAATCTGTCCCTGCCCTAACAAACTAGGCTTTTGTGTGTCGTTTATCCGCACGTCAAAACACAAGCGCAAATGCATAATGCATCGACGTGCCTTTGTGCACCTGATCCACAATTGCGGCATTAATTTTACCATAGCACGAAGCACGATTGCTCTCGACGAAATCAGGCGATCTACATTGCAGTTCTCGACCAAGAAGGAGTATTGCGAGATATTAAAAAGGGATGAAGGAAAATGCAAGATGATAATTATAAGATTAAAATGTAAACTAGGATTGATCTTCTGACACATTTGCAGAAGATAACCTCAAGATCAAGATAAGCGTTATAGGCTAATCTAGTATATCATGCAGTGTGCCTACTGCACGCTGCACGCTACTCCCCATAATTTGCTGTGCTAATTATTCAGAAGTTGTTCGAGGGTAAGCATGATAATTGTGATTGGCGTTGTTAATAGTGGAACATATAGGAATTTTTTTTATCTGTATGCTTTTATTTTGTTAATTTATACTATTGTACCAGGTATAAATTACTTTGTAGTTATAACTCATCCTCTTCATCAGTTACAGGAATTTTTTTGTTGATTTTTTGTTATGTTATTGTCGTTTGTTGTGTATCTGTCGAAAACTCATTAGTTGCGTCGTGATATGCGCTGTACTTTCGTGTGTGTGTGTTTGCTAAAAAAAAATTGTTTATGTTGTTTTTTATTTTTGAGGAAGATTGAAAAAAGGCGAATATTAACGGAAGTAGGGCTTTATGTGCCGGATGTTGAGCCGTTGAAAAACGTTGGGTTTTAGGCAGATGGTGACGGTGCCATTAGAGTGAACCTTAATAATTTTGAAAGGACCCTTGCTGTTGGCTGATAACTTGACCCCAGTCGGATCGTGCACCATCACCTCCATATTTGAAGTGTACGTAAAAGGACGACGGCGTAGGTTTTCCGAGAAGTTGTTGTGATGGGCACGGAGCTGTTTTTTCTGACGGATGATTTCCCAGTTTGTTTTGCACTGAATCGGTAGAAGCGTGTCCCGTTGAAAGACGAAGGCGCCGGGCGAAACTTTTGTAGTAGAATTTACTGCGCAATTGATGGCGTAGAGTGAAGAGGATAGGGCGGAATCAATGTAGGAGTTGAGGATGTCTGCGTACTACTCGTTGTTGCATAGTTTTGCTAGGGCGAGGATGGCTTGTATAATTTGCCCATAAGATAAATGCATTCTCTCAATTACCGAGTTCGCTTGTGGATTTTTTACAGTTGTTGTTACGTTTGATACTCCCATGTGTTGGATTAGATGTTGAAAAGGGGGTGCGGTGAATTCGGTACCGTTGTCGTGAATGCAACGAAGGGGGCGAGGGTAACGGGCCAACCACATAAAATAAAATTTGTTGGCTACATGTGATGAAGTTTTGTTTTCCAGACGGCAAGCGTCACAGAGGCCGGAGAAGGGATCGATTGAGGTAAGAACTAAAACGGAAACAGACCACTTCGGTGGTATCCGAAAGGTCCATGGACCCACTAAATCAGTTTGGACCTCGTCCCATGGATTAACTTCTGTTTGTTTAGCAGGGAGGTGGCCGAGGCGGGGGAAGGGTCCTTTGACGCGCTGGCATATGTCGCAGGACTTAACGAATCGGTTGATGGTGTCACGCATGGATCGGAAATAGAAATGCTTTGAGATGGCACTATGAAGTTTTGTTGAGCCGGGATGGTGGAGCATACGATGATAGTATTCGATGGTCATTGGAATGAGCGAAGTTCGGATGAAAACCTTCCACTGTTCTGATTTGTTTCTTCGATAGTGTAGGAGTTGGGTATCGTTGATGGAAAGGAATTTAAATTGGGAAGGCGATGAGGTTAAAAGATGCTGTAATGATGGATCGTTTTGTTGATGCTGTCGAATGGCGCTGAAATGAAGGGAGAAATTTGGGCTGATAATTGTTTGAATAGGAAGGTTAAACTAAGAATCATAAAATTTCATTTCCAATTCTTTGATTGCAAGAGGTTCTTCTGTATGACGCAGTGGTAGGCGGGAAATGGTAGATGTCGCCAGCGCCATTTTGAGTTTTTTGAAGGCGACGCGGCATGTTGTCGACCACATAAACGGTAGTTTAGGACTGGTAAGACTTGTAAGGGGCGCGAGAATGTGACTTCGTTGAGGGATAAAATCACGGTAGTAGTTGATGAGTCCAATGAAGCTTCGAAGTTGTTTGATATTCGTAGGCTCCTCTAAATTGAGAATAGTCGATATTTTCCGAAGTTGGGGCATAATTTCTGACGAAGTAATAGCGTGACCGAGATAGTTGACTTCTGCTACTGCAAAGATACATTTAGATTTGTTGATACGGAAATTTTCACTGGACAAAACAGAGAGTACGTCGCGCAAGGCTTCTAAGTGTTTCTCGAAGGAACCGGTAGTAAAAATAGCGATGTCATCCATGAAAACTTCCACGTTCATGTCCTTCCCGAAAAGAGAATCCATTACCGATTGCGCGAACGACGGCGCAATTTTATTCCCATCGGTAGGGTGAGGTATTGGTATAGGCCGAATGGTGTAGTGATTACGCATAGTTGGCGAGATGGAGGGTCAAGATCAAAATGGTAGAATTGCGACGTAATGTCGATTACTGAGACATAGTCGAATGATGAACGTCGTTGGAGCACGTCTTTGATTTGAGGTAGTTAATAAGGGGCGTCGACAAGTAATTTGTTGAGACGACGAAAATCGCCGACGAGGCGAAAGGTACCGCTTTTCTTTGGAACGAGAAAGGAAGGAAAAGCCCATCTTGAAGAAATAATTTTTGAAGGACATTGTTGTTCACTAAATCCGTAAAAATTTGGTGGAAATGGTGGCGGTGGGTGTTGGGTATCGAAAATGGTTTTGAGTGGATGGGGGTTGTGCAAGGATCGATGAGTTGTAGTTTTACTTGATGGGTAGATTTTCCGATGTCGTTGTTGAAAAGTCGTGGAAATTTAGAAAGGATGATATTTAATTGCTGGTTTTGGTCGTGTGTGAGGTTGGTTGAAGTTGTAGCAGTAAGAGTATCATTGATGAAATTCTGTACGGTGATTGGTTCTGTAGATGGCTTCGTGTTACGTTGAAGGAAGGGTAATGTGACGTTGAGGCACGAAGTTTCGTTTTTCGCGAAATTAATGATGAATCCGAATTCTTGTATGATGTTACGTCCAAGGATGATGTCGTAGGCGCAATGTTTGCTGTCGTCGAAAATAATTAATTCTACGTTTTTCAGCCAGATGTTGGTGCTGAATTGAGGGAAGCGAATTTTAGAAAGGGTAATGTATTCATGATGCTGATGTACTGCCGATGATAATAATGCCGAATAGGGTTGAGGGGATTGATGTTTCGTAAGAGATTTTGGGAGACGAGAGAGTGGAATAAGTGATTTCGTACCTCCAGAGACGAGAAGGCAGTTCATGAAGGTGAAGATTTTATCGGAAGTTGCAGATATCCCCTTAGTGATGACTTGAGGGACCGGTTCATTTGGGGGAGCGACGGATTTGAAGTCATCATCATAGGGATTGGTAGACGTTTTGTCGTCATCGTTGGTTTCGTGGCGTGTTTGTTCGTCGTTGAAGTTATGGTTTGACTTTTTGCTGATGTTGTAGTCGTTGTATTGCGTTCAGGTGGGCGGTAGTTAGGACCGTCTTTGTTGAATATGTTGTAGTTGTTATCATAGTTGCAATGGAAGCATTTTGATGGTGACGCTGCATTGTAATTGTTGATAAATTCGCTACCGGCTGCTGATAAAAGTTGCTATTATTAAACTCTATTTATTTTTTGTGTATGAATATAATTTATTTGGCAATTGATGTGGTTGTGTTTGTTGTGTTTGGCAATTAATGAGGATGTGTTTGTTGTATTTGGGCCTCATTCATTTGTTGCCTGGTGTGCGGTGTGCGCATCAGGATATGAGTGAGACTTCGTTTCCGGGTTGGGGTGTTGTGATTTTAGTGTATGGTGCATCGTAGATTTGTACGTGTAATTTTTCTGAAATTGTCTAATGCTCATGCGCGCACTTCCTCCATACTAGCAGTAGACAAACCTCGCTGCCAATAAAGGAATGAGTCGCACGACAACTGGTACAAGTTATGTACAACTTCTCGCGCCACTTGAATCGTTCCGCATCGTCCAACGCCGACGCGGGAATGTAATCAACAAGCATGGCACCATCTCCTACATCCATATTATTACCACTGTTCTGAGTTCAGCTAGTGACATCTAAACCCAACTTTTCTCCAATTGTCCTCTAATCTGTGTCGGCAATTGGTTCCCACAAGCTTACAATAGGGGTAAAATCTGCTGCTTCAGATACCATGTTACGTCTCAAACTTTTTAATCGAAGCAAGCCCTAACTTTTCTGTCGTCTTCTCCACAAAGCTGTATTAGTATTATTCAAATTAATTTATGTGATATATTAGGACTCTCAAACTTCTAATTCCGATCTCTTGAAGAAGAGGCAACTCTGTGTAAGTCCTTCCAAATCATTACTCACCTGATTTAATATCTTTCATCACCTTTACACCTTTATACATTTACCCCATAAACTTGTTGCTCTAGAGCTAGAGAAAGTGCTTGAGCTGGGAAATATATTTTTCCTTTATACACATGTCAATGTCGCATGTACGTAGTAGACTCTACTAGTACGTAGTACGTATCGGTTTTCTTCATATAATATGACGTCATATCTGACACCAATCATTTTTGCGTTCAATCTTCATCTCGGAGACCTACCCGCCAACCGCCAATCACCCATCATTACCCAGCCTCTCCTCCTTCCACTCTATATTTTATTACTTAGAACACCTCTTTTGACATCGCACTTCTTAGTGAAGGCAGATTACTCACATTGAGGGGAAGTAAAATTAAAAAAAACAGATTTGAAAAAATTGTCCAACATGTACAAGACTGTATTCCTTTTGTTCCTGCTTCATGTAAATGTGGCTCACTCTTTCACAGGCGACAAAAAGTGGGGGAGAAAGAAAACTTCGCTCGCGCTCATCGATAACTTCTCGGATGCCCCACAGGATGAAGTTACTGTCGACGGTAGCAGTAGTCCAACGGCTGACTTGCTTCAAAAAATTCAAGGAGGAGCTGTTGCAGTAGCTCGTAAACTCTCCAGTGCTGAGCTTGCCTTTGCTGGAGCAGTTGCGACTATGGTTGGTGACGCTAGTATGCATCCTATTGATTGCATCAAGACACTGCAGCAGAGCGGTGAAGGTGCTGGCCTAAACATGGTTTCTGCTACGAAGAAAATTTTTACATCGGGTGGTATTGGTGGTTTTTATTCTGGGTTAGGGACCTATATTGTGAGTGATGGGCTGGCAGGGAGTATTAAATTTGCTTCGTACGAAGCGATGAAGCTCTGGGTTGACGAGAATGTAGATGAAAATAAGAAAGGCGCGGCCTTGTTTGTTGTTGCCGGTCTTGCCTTTGTTGCATCTAGTATTGTACTTGTTCCCGGTGAGCTTATTAAGCAGAGATTGCAAATGGGTCAGATTTCTTCTGTTGCGGAGGGAATTTCAGTCATCTGGAAGAATGAAGGTCTCATGGGGTTCTTCACTGGTTACTCGGGTGTGTGTCTTCGCGATGTTCCATACACAATGATGGAGCTTGGAATTTACGATAACTTGAAATCCATGTATATAAAGTGGAAGACACGAAATTCTGGGGATGGCTCTGGAGAGTACAAGCTCACACAGTGGGACGAAATAATTGCTGCTGCGATTACTGGTGGAATTATCGGTTATGCTACTGCACCTCTTGATAATATTAAGGTAAGTTGATTGATTGTCAAGCATTTCCAAATACATGACAGGGGTGCTTACCTTATTAATCTTATTGATCGATTTAATAATTTGTGTAGACAAAGCTCATGGTTGATGTTGGTTACAATGGCTTCTTTGATTGTGTTTCGAAGACTGTGAGTACTGGAGGAATAAGCGCGTTGTTCAACGGTGGAGGGGCACGTGTTGCGTGGTTGATGCCGTTCACAGCTATTTATCTTCCAATATATGAGATCATTAAAAGAAAATTATCCGAAACGAGTTCGGCGAATAAGGCAATAAATGTTAAAGGAGGTGCACAAGTTACCCCCATTGCAGAGACAATAAATCAAAGGTTAGTTGAATCCTGCTATAAGCCTGCTCGCGTTGGCCTTCAACGCGGAATTCAGCTCATAGATAATGCGCGTTGCTCGAAATATATTTAAGGTGTGCAAAGTAGGTCTTGATGATTCGACTGCCTCTTCTCTATTTTTAACATCATTCAAGAGAGGAAACTTAGATGAGGGATGAGAAAGGAAATATTTGAGCAATATTAGACCAGTATGATGTATATGTGTTCTGAGAATCAAAAAGAATGAATAAGGTGGTAATCATAGAATTTAAATAGATTAAAGAATTAAGTAATTCTTGAAACGTTTTGTTCTCACGAATAGCAACATTTTTCTTCTTCTCGAGACAATTGCGCATAAGTTTCAATATTACTTGTCACGTCTCTGTGACGAAAATTACTTGGAATATCGCACTTTTCTTCTTCGGATTCTATCATCATATTCTTTCTTCTTTGTAATGTCCTCGTAGTCCTTTCGTTAAACTTTTTAGGGTAGGAATGAGAGCGTGATTGACGATGAATATCTCTTTTATCTTTATTTCGTTTCATTTGAGCATGCCCGCTTTTATTTGTAGCTCTACGTATCAGATCATCATCCATTCGCTCAAAAAATGTGTTCCCTTTTTGTTTTACCTTACTATCATATTTTGCCTTTGTTATACAATATTTATAATTAACAAGCCCTTCTTTAAATTTGCGGTCTCGCTCAATTTTAAAAGATTCAATCTGTCTAGCTTTTCGCATTTGGCTTGATCTCATCCGATTTTCAAAATGTTTTAGGTTGAAAGTTGAAACTGGCTTATAAATACCTCCTATACAATCTGGATTCGAGCATTTTCTAAGATTGTTAAGCTTTTCATTTAGACTTTGAGCAAGTCCACAATTAGAGCATTTCAATTTATTTTCATTTGACATAAGTTCTTTTTCCTTTATTTTCTTTTGAAGCTTTGACTTTCGCAGATTCTCTTTTCGTTCCATTCTATTACAAAATTTTATTACATCAGCTCTGCTTAGTATTTCCCTGCTCTCTTTCGATGATTCTTCTGACAAAACGTCGTGTCGTGACCGTGGTTTCGATAATTCTTCTATTCTTTTGCACTTGTCGGTAGCTTTTCGCCCCCCTTTTTGATTCGGTCCTTTTTTGACTTCTTGCGTAATTGGAACGAAGCTATAAAATCCACCATTATCTTCCAAGCAATATATAGCCATTTCTTTTTCCGATAAAGTTTTGTTCCTTAAACTTTCAAGTGACGGTAAAGGCATTTTTCCATCACGGTCAACAGTTTCTTTTAAAATTTCATAAAAATCTGCTTCTTCTTTTCTTCCCATGAATATTGGTTTAATATCACTTTGAGATCGATTATTCATAACTTGCGGCTCAGATGACCTACATCCACAAGATGAAGTTACAGACGACGAATCGTTATTACTTTTGCCCTGGCCTGAAACGATACCAGATGCCAATGTATCCAACGAGTAATTATCAGAAGAGCTGTAATCAGTGCTATCATCTCTTTTACTTTCACACGCGTCGTTTTCGGCTATAGTAATTTCTTGTCCTTTCTCCGAATGCGATGATTCATCGTTCTCAGAATCGAAGCTCTCATCGAATTCATCGCTGGAATAAGATTCGTCATATTCTTCGCTATTGTTTACAGCTGAATTGTCTTCACTTTTAATTTCAGTAGACATTGAGATGTTAGATACGATACACGAAAAGTAGTCGAATAGTTGAAGACTGTTGTGATAATATTGGTTCCAAATAATTTTTGAAATTGTCACTTGGCATATAATCCTTAAGATGGTGTTAAAATGGCACATAAGCACCAAAGTGCACTCTACTTTACAATTCTCTAGTTGATATTAAATTTGTTGCGTATTTCACCACTTTCCACCTTTTCTCTAAACATTTTGTGGGCCTCATCCCATACTTCTTTCAGTTGTATTTTGCGATCAGATTCTCTTCTCCCTTCAATACTATTTATATCGATCTTTGAGCAATGAGTGAGTGGTTGACTCCACCATACGCTAACACCCATCATTGGTACAGCCTTGTGTAAAGAGACTCGCACCAATTTATCCACGACATTGCTGTTTTCTCCTTTAAAGGTTTCATTGTGAGGAAGATAATCATCAATTTCCCAATCAATCTCATCTTCCTCTTCCGAAAAATGAACAGAATGAGGTAGAATTCCTTTCAAAAGGACAGTTCTTTCCAAAGAATATTCTTTTTCGGCCTCGATAAAAATGGTTCCGCATCCTTCACCAGAACTGTTTTGACCACTACCAACGGCTGACGATTTTTGCGAGTAAGGTAATACGCCCGTCGCAGTTACCAAAACATCTTTTGGTCGAATCCTCTTTGAGTTAAACGCCACACTAATAATAACTTCGTGCCTATCCTGAGACCAAAACACTTCCGATTTTGAATTTGAATCAATGAAATGATCGCCTCCCTCAGTCAACTTTTTCATTCGCTTGACCTGACATTCCGAAATGAACTCAATATTGCGCAAACCACCATTTTGAGAGGATTCTACGTTCGATTTAGAAGAGTCATCAGCATCAGCAGAGACTGTCACAGTGCCATCCTTATTAGTAGATATGGTACTCGGTGCATCAAATTTTGTTACTCGAGGGAGGGTTACCTCTTCTTCTTCCTCCTCACTGTCAGACACGTCAATATTATCCCACTTGGAGTAATCGATTCCTTTGGATGATGATGACATGTGACTGCAATTGCAATGAATATATGAAATGAACCATATGCGATGTATACGTAATATTGGTGGGTCTTCTTCAATCCACAATCCACAATCCACAATTATCCACAATTATCCACAATCCAAAATTCACTCTCAACTCTGCGGATGGTTCTGGTTCTTTGGATCCGATCCGAGGCATATAATGCGAACTCATGAAAACAAACACGTGGAAGCTCCTGTTTCGATGATTTTCGTCACACAATCTTTTTGGTTTGGAGTTTGGACACACAAAAACTCACACTCACACATCAAACATCAATGAGAAGCAAACACAATTAGAACTCTTCTGTTCCTAAATATATATAATTACAAAGTAACACTCTTCAAGAAAACATCATGAGCACTGCTACCCACCATGCAGCAAAAACTCTCCGTGTTGGAATGATCGGTTTAGGTACCGTCGGCGGTGGAGTTTACACCCTCGTGATGGGCGTCAAGGGTTTACAGAGCAAGGCATGTATCACAAAGATATGCGTTCGAGATGTGACGAAGCCTCGTGATTTTGAAATTAATTCGGATGTAACTTCGCTCGTGACTGACGTAACTTCTATTTTGGAAGATGACGAGATTGATTGTGTAGTAGAAGTTATGGGTGGAGTAGGGCTTGCAAAGACTGTTGTGTTTGAAGCCTTGAAGAAAGGGAAGAGTGTTGTGACTGCTAACAAGGCGTTGATTGCAGAAAATATGGATGAACTGGTCAGTATGATGGCAGATAAAAGGTCAATGTTTGGATACGAGGCTGCTGTTTGTGGTGGGATTCCCATTATCAACACCTTGCAAAGTTGTTACACGGGTGACAATATACATGAAGTGATGGGAATTTGCAACGGCACTACGAATTACATGCTTGGAAAGATGGAGGAGGGTGCTGATTATGCTGAGGTTTTGAAAGAAGCGCAGGATTTGGGATATGCTGAAGCAGATCCTACTGCAGATGTTGAGGGACATGACGTTCGCGCGAAGATTGCAATCTTGGCAAAGTTAGCTTTTGGTCAAAGTGTACCTGTACCTTCTATTCCATGCTCGGGTATATCCAAGATTTCTTCTATCGATTTCGAGTATGCGAAACTTTTGGACTGTACAATTAAATTGATCGGCACTGCTGTCCGTCTTTCTGAGTTCGGAGAACATGATGGGGCCTTGTCTGTGTACGTAACAGCGAAAATGGTTCCCTTGGAACATCTTCTTGCATCGGCGAGAGGAAGTGGTAACGCTGTGGCTATAAAAAGTTCTAATCTCAATATCGCGAGCTATACGGGGCCAGGTGCAGGTCGATATCCCACTGCCAATTCAATTGTATCAGATATATGTCGAGTTGCGAATGGTTCTTGTCCCACTACTCCATTCCCGCTTGAAGACTCGCTACAAATGGATCATGACTACACATCTGCATTCTACATAAGAATATCCTTTCAGGATGGATTGGGAATTATTAGATCTGTTGGTGAACTGGCTGAAAAGCATGGTGTCAGTATCAATAGCATTTTACAGAATCCAATCAAAAATAGATTAGAGGCCGACTTTGTCGTTACCACCGAAGATTGTAAGCTGTCCCAAATAGAAGCACTGTGTGCTGATATTGCTGCCCAAGAATACTGCAGGAGCACACCATTAAGCATGCCCATTCTTGAAAAATAAACATTAAACATGTTACGATATTGCTGTTGGTGTTGATCTTTACGATGAACAACTAACTTGACTATGCGACTTCACCAGTATTACGATAGGCACCTTAACCATGCCAGAATGGTAAAGTGATGCGAAAATGATAAAGTAATGGAGATAATCGAGTTTATAATTGAACATGGTTACTTCTCAACTAAAAATACAAGCAAAGAACAGAGTTAAATAGAGGAAAGATGCATTTGTATATGAACTCTTCACTGAAGTAGGAACTTATACCGTGCTGTCGTTGAACGTTCGATAGATTATATTTGCGTAAAGACTTATCTACATCTCACCCTCGACAAATGTAGGCATACATTCTATTTGTATTATTTTTTATCTCTAGATGCACGTTGTAGATCTCTTTCCGCCTTTTCATGCTCGAATCTACGCACGTCCACTCTTTGTAAGAAGTCTTTCTTTACAAGGAACGCGTCTTTGTCTTGTGCTTTCTTCTCCAACTCTTCATTCATCCCGCTCTTTTGTTTAAATTGGTCCCAATCGGAACTTGTTTTCGCAACTACAAATAATCACATTCATCATCACATTAGCATCAATACTTGAAATAAAGATCGAACGCAAAGCATTGCACTCACCGGTTGTTATTTTCTGCGGACCAGCAATATCAGACAACAATTGGTCAACCCCATTGACCGTACGTTTTGTATTCTTTTCGTCATGGTTCGCAACTTGGTTTCTTGTGGATGCAGCACTTCGTACAAAAACATCCTGACCAGCAAACCTCCTCACTTCTGTTTCGGCCGTTCGCTCTTTTACACTTTCAACCATCGACGCCAACTGATCATCACTAATTTCATTTACGCGAGTCTGCTTCTTTTTTGCAAAGGAAACGTCCATCATCTTTTCAGCGTTACCAGATCCAAAAATTCCTGCTAACAACTTTCTTTTTCTCGACAACTTCTTTCGATTCTTTTTCCCTCCTTTCAACGACTGAATCTGTAACATTTGTGGATTATTCTTACCGGACGACGACGACGACGACGACGACGACGACGACGAACGTCCAAACAAAGATTCAAACGCCTCATCCACTGCCTTTTGTTTGCTTTCCGTGAGAGGTTTGTCTATTGGATCTATTATTTCCTCGTTAGTACCAGCTGCATCACCGCCACCATCCTCTCCCTGTTCATCAGGTTCCGGTACGTAGTCTTCGTCTGCTTCGGAATCCTCATCTTCCACATTCGTTTTCTTATCGTTTTCTTCTTCTTTTGTCATTCTCTCTATATTCCTTCCGTTTGTCTTGGTCTTTCGTCGGTGGTGATGGTGATTGATGATGCTCTAATTTGTGTGTTTCATGTGTACGAGTAGTAGACTAGACTCTACTACGAGTATAGGATATACTCGTATACCGGTATGAGGTATCTTGATTTATGATTCATGATCATGATGTATTGGATCTGCGCTCACGAGTCTGATGAAAGTTCGTATGATTTTGAAATATAGCCGTCAGCGAATACCTCTTTTTCCAACACCCAACACACTCACATCACTCACAGTCGAGAGTAGAATCTAGAGAGTAGAGAGTGAGGCAAATCTCCAATCTCCAATCACCAATCACCAATCTCCAACATTCAAAACAAAACACCCAGTTACGACTACGATCAGTCCATAAAACAAAGTACAGTACAGTACAGTACAGTACAGTACAGCATAGTACCGATACCAAGTCTGTAACTTAGCAGCGATTCAGCAAACGAAATGAAACATGTCATAGTAAGCAATTCGGGATCACCCACCAAACAGGACCTCATCCGATTGGTCGGCCTTAAGACACTCTTCGCACGACAGCTGCCGAAGATGCCACGAGATTACATCGTCCGTCTCGTGTTCGATCGTAGGCATACCAGTTTGGCTATACTGGACGATCGTGTTGATTTGGAGGATCCAGATTATAGGGGTGGTGATGAGGATATTATTGGAGGTATATGTTATAGGGCGTATCCGGATATGAAGTTTGCAGAAATTGCATTTTGTGCCGTGAGTGCGAATCATCAGGTGAAGGGGTATGGTACCAAGTTGATGAATCTGGTTAAGGCTCATGCGGCCAAAGAGAGGATTGAGTATTTTATTACGTATGCTGATAATTATGCCATTGGGTACTTTAAGAAGCAGGGGTTTAGTAAGAGTATTTCTATGCCGAAAATGCGGTATCAGGGACTGATAAAAGATTACGATGGTGGTACACCGATGGAATGTTACATCCATCCTTCTGTTGATTATAAAAGAACAAATGAGATGATTGCTGCTCAAAGAAAATTTCTTCTTGATCAAGTGCGGAAAAAGTCCAGGTCACATGTGTCGTATCCTCCTTTGGTTGCATTTAAGCCTGATCTAGCAGGGGTTTCGCGTAGTAATGAGGGTGCTGCTCGTGCTATGGCGATTCCTGGGGTTGCTCAGGCTGGTTGGACGATGGCAGATTTACTACTAGCTACGGGACCTCAAAAAGATGCAGAACGACAAAAAAATCAAATCAAAAGTGATATGTTGACAATTTTGAGGAAGATCGATGAACAGCAATTTGCGTGGCCTTTTCGTGAACCGGTTGATACAACAGATGTGAAAGACTATCTCAATGTACGTATTTTGATTTATCATTTGATTTGTAATGCTATTTTTTGGGCGTGAGCTCATTGTATTTCAAATTTCAACTTAGGTCATTTCGAATCCAATTGACTTATCAACTATTGAAAAACGTGTCCGTAAAGGCGACTGGTACAAAACGATGCAAATGCTTCGTGGAGATTTATTGTTAATTGTGAGCAACTGCAAAAAGTTCAATGATCCAGCTTCTACTTACTACGAAGCAGCAGAATCGTTACAAAAATTTATTAATACTTTGTTTCCCGATGGTAGGAAATAGAATATTTGAAACAAAGTACCTGCATAGATATTTGTCCATTTTATCTGAATTCAGGACGCAGGAAAAGTTATTTGTTTTGTCTGTGATTGAACACAAGATCTCAAATTTAGAATAAGTATGTAAACTAGTATGTTATTGATCAATTTTCTTAAATGTGCTCACACCTTTACGCAAAAGACAAAATACCTGGTACAAGAGTAGAAGTTAGCAAAATAAAAGCATACAGTAAAAAAAAATACCTGGTACAAGAGTAGAAGTTAACAAAATAAGTATACAGATGAAAAAAAACACCGTAGAGATCTACAAAACTCCTGTGATATTTATCGCCAGAGTGAGAGTGATGAAACATGCTTAGGTTAGCTTTTCAATCCTTAGGAAAAGCATAGAAGGCACACTCCAGTATTTCATCTTATTCATAATCTGTGACGGAGCTGTGACAGATTTGTCAACCATTCATTTATGCCCTCAGATACAGACCCTTCTTTCATCTGGTACACTAGATATATCTATCCATTCAAGCTTTGCTGCTCATCTAGTAATCCTGAAATGGAGAAGGGTCTATGTGAAAGCTATATGATTCTCAAACTATCGCAGTATTGCAAAGATATTCATATTTATAAAATTGTTTCTATTTCTTAATTAACCTCCAAAGAGATTTTCCAATCACCATAAACAGTTACATCGGGTTTCCTTATCATTAAAATCTTAGTCTTTTCATCGTAGGAGAACATCATTTCGCTTTGTACCTCAGATTTGTTATAGACACGTGCGGGCAGCCGTGGCATACCCATAATGACGATTCTTTCGATCTCTCCACCTTTACCCTTGTAATTCGTTGAAGAGGAGTACTTGTTAGAAAGGACAAAATCTTCTATTTCAAAAGAAGCGCTGCCGAAATGCCCTCTCTGAAAATCAAAGGAATGCTCGTCGTCTAGGTATAAGTGACCGTTCGCTTTGTACTCGGAGTCTAGCGCAATATAAAGCGTAAATGGATCTGCTTTCATCATCTCAGTACTTCTGCGAAGTCTAAGCTTTCGCGAAATAATGGACCCTCCACGTTGAAATACTGGTATTTTGTCGATTGCACAATTTACGTAGGATAAATTTTGATCGTCTACAACAGCAGCTGTCATAGTATCAGCATCGTACCATACATGCTGAGAAGGTAGATATACCACCATTAAATGACTAGATCTTGCACCCCGTTTGGTGATGGGTTTTACTAAAAGATCGCTTCCAATCAACCATTGATCATCAATTGAAAATGTATTTTCATCAATGGGATATTCCATCCATATGGTTCTCATTACAGGCATTCCTGTAACTCGAGCTTCGTAGAAAGTAGTATACCAATAAGGAAGCAAGGCATATCGTGCAGCGGTCGCACTTCGAAGTAGTTTTAAGGTTTCATCGCCGAATACCCAAGGTTCCTAAAAATTAAAGTCATTAAAACACTAGCCTATTCCTATCCTAAAAATTTCGTTACTTACCCTTCGTTGTGAATCGTGATGAGCGTGACCTCGGAAAAAAGGTTGATATGCTCCCGCCTGCACCCATCTTGTCATCAGCTCCGCGTCGGGGTTACCGAAGAAACCTCCTACATCTGCTCCGACAAATGACAAACCACCAACATTCAAGGAAAGTAACATCGGCGCTGCAATAGCAAGATGAGACCAACTAGATTCATTATCACCTGTCCAAATTGCTCCCAACCGTTGTGACCCAGCAAAAAATGAACGACTCAAGACAAAAGGGCGTACATTTTTGTTTTCGTTTCGAAGAATGAGACCTTCTGATGTAGCTCGATGAAAAAGCATTCCATACAAATTATGCCACTCTCTGTGTTCCACTCCTGCGAGATTTAGTAAATCCTTTTGCATACTGACTTCGGGACCATTGAAGACTGAAGGCTCATTCATATCATTCCAGGTAAAGAGGCTTGACGTAGAACCCTCGTATTTGGAATAAGCAAATTGTTCTGACCACCACTGTCGCACAGAGCTGTCCGTAAAATCTAAATAAGATGAAGAGCCCGGCCAACACCAACCATCGTAGTCGCTTTTGCCATCATTTTTCTTTATGTACAGACCTAATTTTGTAGCTTCATGGTGAATACGGTAGTTATTATCGCGCTTTATGTGCGGATCAATAATAGTTACCATTCTACGACCCTGTTTACTTAAATGATTTTGCATTTGAATTGGATTTGGGAAGTACCGGTTGTCCCAGGTGAAGTATCGTTTGCCATCAGTATGTTCAATATCGAGCCAAAGAACATCGTATGGATAATCGTATTCTTCAAATTTTCCATGTACCTCATACACATCACGTTCATCCTTGTAATTCCATCGACATTGGTGATAACCTAAGGCAAATATCGGAGGGAGTTCCAGTCGCCCAGTGATGGTGGCATATTGTGCATATAAGTCTCTCGGTGAGGAACCCGGTAGTAGAAAGAGATCAAACACCCCACTCTCAGACATCCTATTGAAAAAATATTTGTTTTGACGTTTTTAAATTTGCGGTGCAATGTATGTGGATGAAAAAATATAAGAAGCTTACCACGTCGATTTCATACCGTTAGGTCCCGAATTCGCAGAATCATTAAGATCGACTACATCTACAAATGTTTCGGTTGGATTGAACCAAAACGCACCAACTGTTGATTTAGCAGTATGTGACACAATGAGAGGGATGGCTCCATACAAGGCCATTGTCTCATCCAACTCATATTCAAATACATCCAAATTGTATAAACGGTAAGGTTCCTTATACTCGGCGCCATCCCCTAGCGTCGTCTTCAACTGAGTAGAAGAGGCATGTTCAGGAAGCCCATATAAATGAGATGAATTTGGAAAGACGATATCAACTCCGACTGACGCTGGCCCGAAAGGCTTTGAATCGACATGTTCATGAAAGTTTTCCTCAAACATTCCATCTGTATACTTGTTACCATTCAAAAACGCATCCTCGATTTCCACACGTTTCTCTTCACGACTTCCATCTTCGTAAATAGCTAGACCATCTTCCCAATATCCCACAATTTTTTTACCACCGTGGCGATCATCATTAGATACACCATCTTCTTCCACTGTCAATTTTCGTTGAACATCCACATCTTGGTCATTCACAAGTTGAAAATCCTGTCCTTGCTCGAAATAAAGCAAACTATCGGAATTCACGGACATAAGCTGTTGCTGCGTTTCCAAATCAAACAGATGAATTTCCATATATGGTTCCGAAAGCAGCATAAGTCCAAACCTATCACCAGCATATTGAAACACTGTACATGAATCCTCCGAGTGAGGCGAAACCATACCCTTCATCCAATCACTACAAGGAACCTCCTTCACATCACTCGCACCAACCATCTCCTCCACGTTTAAAACCTCCGCATCGTACGTTGGTCGCACCCTCGAGGCACTATTAGGATCATGATAATTCGGCGTAATACGAATTCTAGACACACCCGATTCCAAAAAATATAAATTCAGAACCAAATTCGATCGATCAAACCCATGTTTCATATCACCATTCGAATGCGCCACCAAATCTGCCATCACGGATGCAGTCGGTCCTTTCACATATTCATCATAATGCACCCGCTCATCCTGCTGTAACTGTTTTCGAATGTTAGTGACGGTATATCGACTGATGGGTTTGTGATTCCTGTGTCGTCGACAGAAACTCGTTTGATCGCATGTACGAAATTTCTTACGATCGACTGCCATGGTAACTGTGGCTAAAAATGACGTTAGGATGCAGAGCATCAGGGGTATGAGATGGGTAATGTTTGTATTGTGAAGGTGATGGTGATGGTGGAGGAGGAGCATGTTACTGCGAATACTGTTGTATCGTAAGGATATAAGGAATGTCTCTCTCTGTCTGTGTCTCTCTCTCACAAAAAAAAATGTGAAGAGATATGAGATAACGCAGCGAGTAATTCGAAGTTTGGATGGCAATCGGAACTGGAATCTTTTCAAAAAGAGGTTTAGCTTTGAACGTTGATGAAGTACGAAGCTGCGGTA
>Ga0209092_10001938_pt1 | contig 19552 bp, 9 predicted proteins | sample FraStrMetagenome_FD_187446 | JGI IMG/M metagenome (GOLD analysis project Ga0209092, IMG submission 187446) | Marine eukaryotic phytoplankton communities from Arctic Ocean - Fram Strait ARC3M Metagenome (SPAdes) (version 2) | ecosystem: Environmental > Aquatic > Marine > Oceanic | place: Fram...
AAATTGGCATGGAGAAGGAAAATGGTTTTTTGGTGTTTTGGCGGGAAATGGTCATATTTATGCAATGCCGTTTCTTGCAAAGCAATTGCTGTCCATCGCACCTTTAACATTCAGACCATGAATAACATTATCTAATAATGAATCAATATATTTACTTTCTATTTTAAGGCATTGTAAATTATATAATGATAGTTCAATATGTTTGCTTTCTATTTAGCAAGATATTGCACACCTTAATTTTTTGAATGATAAGCGATCCTACCTCGACCAAAGGAGACTTGTCGTCATTAATTGCGGCAGAGAACCCGAACCATCAAAACTTCCAGGCATGAAGGGCAGTGTGGGTCAAAATACTTGACATTTACGGGAAGGTATCCACCATAGTTGAAAAGATGCCCAAAGAAGAGAGAGATCTCTGCAGCTGTTCTGGTTCTCAAAAACGATGGCTCATCCACCATTCGTGTTGCCCAATGAACTTCCATTGCAATTTGCTCTGGCCAGATTTCAGACGGTGAGTTTCGAAGCATGGATGGTATGACACCAAATTCAAATCCCTCGACATCAATCTTGAGCAACTGGGGTGGCTTTGTGGTGTTTGTGATCTTCCACATTTCACGGTAAGGAAGATATCGTTGAGGTGCATTGTCACTGTTGGTGCTATTGATAGCTTGGACAGATTCATCCCCGCCAATGCAGTGGGGATGAAAAAAAATATTCTCCGAAACCGGTTTTCTTTGTGGTTGATTATTTGGCAATGTGCAATCGAATGTATGTGTCACGCAATGCGGCAACTTTTGGATAACCTCTTGCTCAAACCCCCATTGATCGTTGGAGCCAATTGAAAAAAAGCTGCAGTTGTTGGTGATTGGGTTTTCATCGAAATCAGGTGGGATACAGAATGTTTTTCCCTCGTAGGAACCTTCGGCGAAATGGACCTCTTTCAGGCAGGGAGAGACATTTCCAATCGCGACTTTGAATCGTTCTGACGTTTCAAGTTCAAGCACATTTATCCACCTTTGAACAAACAAGGGGCCACTTTTCTTCGCGTTGTCACCGGTAAATTTACCAGGGAGTGGTTGGCCATATCCGCCTCTTGGAACCTGGTGGGTTTTGTAGTAGGAGAGCAGGTCCTGGACTGCCCCCCCCCCCCTTGTTATTATTTTGTGGATCTTTGAATTCAAATTTTATGTTCAGTCTGTCGAGCGTTTGTTGGATTGCTCCATTGAGATAGTTCTCGATGGACACTAGACTCCCTCCTCGTTGGTGGAAATCTTTGGCCTTTTCGATCATTCCTTTGAGGTCCTTTGGGTCGAACAACTTTGCGGCAGCTGGGCAAATTTGGTCGTCGCTGGTGCTTTTCTCGACTAGTACTTCTTGAGTGGGCCGATCATCAACCCTGGTGAAATGTTGGTCCTCGTTCAGATATTGATCCATTTGAATGTATGAAAAGAGATACATCCCAACGCAACCCAATATGACCCAAAACACCATGGTCGTCCTCGATATCGAGAAGTCGTTCGCATGTCCGTTTCTTGGAAAATTCATAGTACTACTACTAGATTTTGTTTCGAACTGCTTGCTCCTCGTCGTTGGCGAAGAATGAGTAGGAAGGAGGAGTCTACACATACTGTAGTTTAGTCTGGTTTTGCAACAAAAAAATGAGAACCATGTCAGGCTAAATTAGCCCGCACATAAAATTTAGTTCACAGCAGAATAATATTCACCTTAACAAAAAAAACAGAGGTTTAGCAAGAAAAAAATGAGATATAATAATTATAATAATTATAATAATTATAATAAACATGTCCCTTCACGGATGAATCCATCCTCCTGTTCTATAGGATAGTAGACTCTCGAACTATATCCTTTGATAAAAAGTAACAGGTAAGTCCAAGTTATTTCATACTCTATATATATATATACCAATCCCCTATTGGAGGAAAGGTTAGGAGTCCGAATTTCAAAAACGACAAACGATGATGGGAGGTTCGATATCTTCATTCCTTCTTTGGAGTTTGTGTTCTCTTTATTATTTTAAGTATCAAAATGGTCCCTCTAATCCAATAACGAATACCTAGGATGGCTAAATTATTCGCAACGACTTGAATCTAAGATTTGTTTAAAGTGTGTTTCATGTGAATGGTATCTTTCTTAACAATGTTTTATATATAGATTTAGTTCGTTTTTATAAGATAAATATCATGGACTTTGAGTAGGTAGCTACGGGATGATACCTACATAGGATACCTACATAGAATTAATAATTATGATTATTGCCAAACTAAAAGATGCATACCTTACCTATATGCCTATAGATATAGTGAGCATCCGTGTCAACCTCCATCATGGCGGATCTTAACTACCCACCCGAACTCGCCCAATTCTACGAATACTGCCGCACAATCAACCTCTCCACCCCCGACCCCTGGAAACACATCCGTCAATGGCTTTCCGAAACCTCCAAATCCACCGTCGAACAAGCCCTCCTCGTCCAAAGCCCACCTCACAATGAAACCCCCCTCCATTTGATCTGCCAACACGGTGGTCCTTACGATATCATTGATCGGATCATCAAAGCGGTCCCCTTGTCCGTCCAAATGATCGATGCGAAAGGACGGACACCCTTGCATTGTGCGGCTGGGTGTGGAGAGAGTGAGGATCGAGTGTTGCAATATTTGGCAGAGGAATATCCCATTGCGACGCAGACGGGGGATAAAGAGGGAGATGTTCCGTTGCATTTTGCTTTGAGAGAAAAGGGGCCGGAGATATCGACGGTGTGTGCGAGAGTGTTATCTGTGGGACATGCGAATAGTTGCAAAGATGCCAATATGGGCATGCTTCCCATGTGAGTAGTGTCTATCATTTTGATTATTTCTTAATTCTATTCCAATTCATGATCCATTTTGTATCTCACCATGACATTGAATTGAATTGAAAATGTAAATTGAAAATGAAAATGAAAATGTAAATGATATACTCCAATATAGACACTATGCCTGCGCCTATGGTGCCTCCGTCGACGTCCTTGAAATCCTCGTGGAGAACTACGACGAACCACTCGACAAAGCCAAGGACAAACGCGGAATGATCCCCCTCCACTACGTCTGCGCCAACCCCTATCGCCCGACCTCCCCGGACGCCACCGCCTTCCTCCTCGACACCTCCCCCGGCTCCATCGACATTCGTGACAACAACGGAGCACTTCCCCTCCACCTCCTCGCCACCAAAGTCGCCTCGACCATCTCCAAACCCCTCCCGGAGGCCGAAGAACCCTATGTGGATAATCCTCTCCGATTGTTGGAATTGTACATTCACGCAGGTCCTTCGCCCACGGCGGATTTTTTGACGGCCTTGCAGTTATTGCCGGAATCACTCAGGGATCGAGCTGTGACGACACCGTCTGTGCAGGAGATGCTCAATCGCAAAATGGCCATGCGTCTTCCGACGGCCTTTGCGGTATTGGATTTTACAAGTTATATCGCCATGATCTTTTCGTTGTTTTATGGAGTCGTGTGTACGATTGAACGGAGGTATCCAGGATCGGCATCGGAGGAGACGTGTCAGTTGCGGACGGTGAATTTGGCAGTGTTGTTCGTTTCCGCCTTTTGGATTTTGGTACATGAGATATTGCAAATCGTGAGTTTGTTGGCCTTGGGGTTAAAAACGTATTTTTTGGATTTTACGAATTATTTGGATGTGGCTGGGGTATTATTGGGATTTTTGTTTTTGGCCGATATGATGAATGAGTTTGGGTTTATTGGTGGACCGAGGTGCAAAGGCAACGATGATCAATGTGAAATTGACAATTTGAATCGATTTCGATGGGTGGCATCGATTGTCCTACTCTTATTTTGGTATTCCTTCTTATCCTTTTTGAAAAGTACCTTTATTGATTTTGCCGTCTTTGTCGGTGGATTGAAAAATGTGGTTCGTGGATTCTTTCCATTTTTGATGGCCTTGGTGATCATATTGTTGGCCTTTGCGAATATATTTCGATTGATTTATTTTGATTCGGAATATTGTCAATGTGAAGAAAATCAAAAGGATGAGTATTGTATGATGCATTATGAAGATGAAGATTATTCCGGATTTGATCGATTTTGTGATTCGCAATCGTTATTGAAGGTCTATGTGATGCTCTTGGGAGAAGTGTCAGACGAAGAGTTTTTTGTGAGGAGTATTGAACAGGAAGGATCACTTCAGATTCTAGGGATTGCCTTTTTTATTGGCTTTATGTTTTTAGTGGTCATTCTATTGGCCAACGTGCTGATTGCGATTGTGACGGATTCCTATGGAGTGATTAAAAATGAACGAGCTGCGATTGTGTTTTGGACGAATCGATTGGATTATATTTCGGAATGCGATGCTATTATTAATGGACCGTGGAAAAAACGATTTTTGGAATTATTTTGTGTTTCAGATGATACGACGGTGCACAAATTGGATACGGATTCGGAGACCTTTGGTGCCTTGCTCTGGACAAGATTGTTACACCCACCAGGCGATTTTAGTGATTTGAAGTTACTCTCTTTTGAATTTTGGGTTTATCTTTTTCTTCGGACACTTGGTTGGATAGCAGCATTATGTTGGCTTGTTATTGGATATGTCACATTTGGTTTACTCTGGTAAGTCTTTTCATTTCGTAACGTTTGTGATTTATAAATCATCATTGAGATGGTCACACAATGTCTCACCACATATATGACATGTATGCCCAAAAATGAACTATGTTAGGCCGCCACAAGTACGTGAGGGTATCTTCTTTTCCAATGTGAACAGAGGCAGTGGAGGAGAAGCCAAAGAGCTGGAACAGCGTTCGATTGAAGTGCGATCTCTCAGAGAAGAGGTAAAAGATTTGCACAATGATATACTTCATGAGCTTACCTCCGATCGCAAACAAGTGGTTGCCATGAAAGCTCAATTGAATGATATGAAAGATACTTTGCAAAATGAAATGAAAACAGTCAAACAAGTTGTGACGATGCTCTTCGACTTGCAGTCGATTGATGCTTAAACTTACATGAGAACAGACGACGATGTGTCTTTCATAGAATCATTCCGTATCATATTCAGTGTTATTTTTAAAAGCCTATTTTTCATATGTATAGATTTGGATTGTGTTTGTTTCTTCGTTTCATTACTTTACTCTTTCAACAAAAATGTATTAGGATTCTCTTGTATTTGAAAACAAGTACCTCATCATTATAATTATGAAAGATTCATCACTTGACAACTTTTAAAATATAATATTTCGGACAGTGCTCCCGACAATATTTTCTTAGAGAAAGAAACATTCATAAAATGGAAAACGACCAATGATTTTTCTTGCATTCACATACCTATATCGTTCCAATGTCTTTTTAGAATGGTCTGCTCTGCTGTGAGCATAATTTGCTATTTGTTGATAAAAATAACCCATTCTCCTTGGCATCTTTTTTGTACCCGGGAATGAAGAGTTAATTCACCCGGGATTGACAAGAAATAGAAGGATACCTTTAATGACTCTCATTATACTCGACAGGGAATCATCACAAAGATGTCCAGTTCTAGACGAAGACAATGGGATACCGATGAAACAGATCAGCTTTTAGCTGCAGCTCATAATGGAGGAAGCAATGGAATATCGCATGAAAATGGAACTCATGCTCCAACACATATACACACCAACGGTTCACGTAGTGCACCAGTTGAATACGATGGAGTCCGTAATGCCCAACTCTCAACATTGTATTTTCTCTGCTCCAAAGATCCTGAAGAAGAACCATTCATGTGGAATCAAGTACGGCAATGGTTTATTGATCATTCGCAACAAGATATTACGGATGCAGCTATATTGCAAGGGAGCTATGGTATTACAGCATTACATTTAGTTTGTCGAAATGACGGTCCCATTGATATAGTCAATACACTGGTTTCTTCAGCTCCAAGTGCTCTCGAAATGCTAGATACCCATGGGTGGCTTCCTTTGCATTACGCTGCGGCGAATGGTGCGAGTGATGCGATGATCAAACTCTTGGTGGATACTTTTCCGGCAGCTGTTGATGTTGGGGATAAGCAGGGACGAGTACCTTTACATTTCGCATTAAGTTCACATGCGGAGGATTTATCAGTTGAGTGTGCAAAAGCTCTGGCTTCTCCTGAGTCTACAAGTTGCAAGGATGAAAACGAAATGACTGCCATGTAAGTTACTTTTTTCTTTTTTGGGGGGGATAACACAAAACAATTTATTTTCTGACTAAATGGATTGTATTGTTTTAATTTTTTGGATCAAGGCATTATACTTGTGCATATGGTGCAAAATTGGAAGTGTTACAGATTGTTGCAGATTATACTAGAAATAAAATCAATCCTGTTGATAGGACTGGAAAGGTATGAATTTGCTTGAAGCACATTTATTTTTTTAACTTTCGACCGTTCATGCGTTTTTTCGTTGATGTCTCACCGTCTTATTTATATTCATGAAAGATTCCCTTACATTATACATGTGGTTTGCCCTACTCTAAATCTTCTCCTGATTTGGCAGCTTTTCTCCTTGATTTATTTCCAGAATCTGTGAATATATTTGACAACCATGGAAGTCTTCCTCTGCGTTTATTGGCGACAAAAGTAAAATCTACCTCAAGTGCTTATGGCGAAGTTGATGAGGAAATAAGACAGAAACCAGAAAAGATACTTGACCTTTATCTAAAAGCAAAACCCAATGCTACAGCTGATTTCCTTACGGCACTACAAGCTCTACCAGATTGGCTAAAGGATAGAGCGGTTGTAACCCCTTCTGTACAGGAAGTCCTGAATCATAAAATCGCGACAAGATTTCCTACTGCCATTATTTTGCTGGACTTTGTTCTTTATGTTACCATCATTTTTTACTTTTCATTTTGTGTTCCCTGTAGTATACAGTTACGGGTTTTGAAAACTCAAGATCTAGATGGGACCTCAAACTCATTACAATTGGAATCATCTTATATTCGGTGCACAGAACCAACAGATACTCACCACTATATTTATGGCTTAGCAGGATGTTCGTTTTATTTTCTCTTGCGTGAACTTGCTCAAATTCTAAGTCTAATGTCCTTAGGTCTGTTCAGGACTTGGGTTTATGATCTCACAAATTGGTTGGATGTAGTTACAATTGGATCTGGTCTATACTTTGCGGGCGATATGTACACTAACAACAGTGACATTGATCGATTCCGGTGGATGGCATCTATCACAATGCTTTTCTATTGGGTAGCAATGCTTTCTTTCTTGAAAAGTACCTTCATCGAATTCTCAGTTTTTGTGGGTGGATTGATCAATGTTCTCAATCGACTTCTTGCTTTTTTGACGAATTTATTCATCATTTTGACAGCTTTTTCTGTCATGTTCTTCATCATCTACTTTGATTCACATATGTGCACGTGTGAAGATGAGGCTTGTGGACCAGATTATGATAGGTTCAATCACTTTTGTTCTTACGAAGACTCTATATTAAAAGTTTATACAATGCTCCTAGGGGAAGTTGACGAAATGAACTTTCTTGTCAATAAAAAAGAAGAGGAGTTTACTCAAACGCTTGGAGTGATTACGTTTTCTTTTTTCATGTTTCTGGTGGTTATTCTTCTAGCAAATGTACTTATTGCTATTGTGACTGATTCCTACGGAGTGATCAAAAATGAAAGAGCTGCTATTGTTTTCTGGTCGAATAGATTGGACTTCATAGCAGAAATGGATGCAATATCATATGGGCCGTGGAAGTCCAAAATAGACAACTTAACACTGTCCCAAGATATAATACAGGAAAGTTTTGGATATAATATGTGGAAACAACTTACGGATGAACTCACTATGTGGGATGAAAGGGATGTGGTTTCAATTGAATTCTTCACATATCTATTTATTAGAGTCATTATATTTCTCTTCATTGTTCTTCTTTGGCTCCCTTTGGGCTTGTTGACAGCTGGTATATTATGGTAAGATCGAACAAATATTTTGACTCATCAATACTTATTATGCCTCTAACGATTTCGTAGGCCTCCACAGGTACGTCAATGGATCTTTGTTCAGACACATAATAAGCAAAGCAAAGGAGAAGCAAGGGAACTCGAGAGACGGAGTAAGGAGGTTGGAGCTCTAAGAGAGGAGGTAACTGATCTTCAAGAAGAGATTATTCACGAAATGACTGCTGATAGAATGGAAGTGATTGCTTTACAAACGCAATTTGTTGAGATGAAAAACGATCTAAAAAATGAAATGAAAGAAATCAAATCAATTGTATCAACATTATTTGAGATACAAGCTTGTTCGTACTCCTAAAAACTCTTAAACCTATATAATTACAGTATAAGCATAATGATTCGTCAAAATTTAAAATTGCACTATTTCCAGTCATCCATTTTTTCAAGAATATGTACCAAACGATGAATTTCGTTCATCGTATTATAATGAGCAATTGAGAATCTTACAACACCATCATCTGAATGTTTGTCCTCTATTGATTTTGGTCCATAAAAGGTTGAATTTGATATTCCAAACGCGCCCAAAACACTGTGCGAAAGAAAATGACCTTGCCGACCAACAATATTGTAATTCGCACAATGTCGAACGATTTCGGTGGACTTTATTTTCTTATGAGTGAAAGAAATTATAGGGAGACGGCGAAGAATAAGATCATGAGAAGCCTCCTGAATGATTCGAACTTGACTTGAGTTATTTAAGCTCTGTATCAAAAATTCCATTATGGGTGATTCTGAAGTAGCAACATTATGATAGAATTTGCTAACCTCACTTTTTAGTATGGGTTTGAATTCGTTTTGGGGAGCTTTTATTCTTTCTTCCTGTGAAGTACATTGATGACTATCCTGTTTGGGGACACTAGGAGTTGATGTTAATGCTTGAAAATATTCCGCCAATCCTAATCCAACTCCAGCACAAGCTTCATAATTGATTGTCCCTGTCTCCATTTCCTTATACCATTTACACAAATCGTTGGCATCATATGCCGTATTTGATACGTCTAAATCTAGATCTTTGTGCTTCATATTATCAATCAATGGTATCTGACCTTCTCGTTGAGAAAGATCGAGTTCTTGAATAGCATCCAATCTACCACACAATGCACCCAAATGTGGTCCAAATAATTTATGACATGAAACCACATACCAATCAATACAGGATTCCTCTAAATTTGCAAACTGGTGAGGAACGGCCGCTACTCCATCTACAATTATCCTCGCTTTACCACAAGAGATTGATTTAACTTTCTGAGCAATTTGATGAATATCCAACAATTGGCCCAACACATTAGAGGCATGTGGGATGGCAAAAATACGAGTATTAGGGGATAGAACTTGTTCCAAATCCTGCAGAGGAGAAAAGACAGGAGAATTATTTGATGACGCATTATCTTCCATTTCATGCTGTGGTTTTATGTGACAGTTCCACCATTTGACCTTGGCTCCTGTTTGCTTCGCAAGCTGTAGCCATGGAGTAATATTTGCATCATGATTATGTTGAGCAATGACTATTTCATCCTTATCAGATATTCCTCCAAATTCCATATACTTTTGAGATAGTTTTTGCAATAACAATGTTGCATTTGCACCCAAAAATAAGGCCCGTTGCATGTTGGTGAAGTTTGAAATCCCATCACTATTCTGAATATATTCCTCCTGTGAGACGTTCATTTGAAAATGAGTTGATGGAACTGCACCCAAAATGGACAACAGGGTTTGGCGTGCCCACTCTTTGGATTGGACTCCTAGTACATCCCGATGCCGATGAGAAAGAGATGAATTCATGGCAGAAATGACGGAGTTGGGAACTTGGGCCCCTCCAGCATTTTCCAAAAATATTTTGGGCGGAGGAACTTTGATGTTTCGATTATGAGCATGTGACTGAGGATGAAAATATGGAAAATAAGATCGAGCATGATGACTAATCTTGTTGGCCAATTGCAATTCTTTATTCTCGATGCTTTGTGGAGGATGATGATGCTGTTCCGGAGTTTGTTGCTTATATCGGAGTTGCTGTTGTCGTTCGAACATGGCCCATTTTAATTTATTCAAAATCACAGCTTTCGAAGGAGATATTGGAATTGATAATAATGATGAATCATATCCATTAGAATATTCCTCATCTTGATACACACACTCCCATCCACCCCTCCGAACTACACTGCCACAAACATGCGGATAAACCCATAACGATAACAGATCCGATATAACCTCATTATGCAAACCTTCTGCATGCAGCAATCCCGTGGCAGTATCTTGACTGGGAGGAGCATTTACTTCTAATAAGTAAGCAATGGGTTCTAAACCATCTTTAGATGTACTACGATAAGAAAGCATAAAATCCAGACCCAAGTATTCAAATCCACCATTTCCTTCTCCCCCCTGTAAAAACGGAAAAGCTGACTTTGCCAAGGCTTTGATAGAAGCACAAATGGAGGAGTAAAAGGGATGGATTGAAAGATCCGAGGAAGATTCCGTCAATCGAACACAAATTTCTCCCGCAAATATTTCTTCATCGTGAGAATTGGCACAACAATTAGTAATATGCACTGTCGGTTCAAAAATCCCTTCACCCTCCTCTAATACAAATGTATCATTGGCAACATGTAAAAACGCACGTTGATGGACATGAGCTTTCCCATCACTGGTCAAAAGGGCATAAACACGAACATGACATTTTTTTCCATGATACAATGCAGGTGGCCACGCATATCTTTGAGCTACGTAATGATGTTGAGGTTGTAGTGGAGATATACTAGGAGGAAGAAATTGGGAGACGTTGGAGGGCGATAATATCCATATTCCTCCTGCTCCATTCGAATGAGCATCTTTGAGGACCCATAAATGTTTTGGAGATGGTGGAAGTTTTGACGAGGTTATCCTATTCATTGCCTCTTTGAAATTCTGTGTCAGTTCCAGAACATCCAAATTGAATTCTGTGATATCATAACTGTTTGGAGAGTCATCCATGACCTCATCATTATCATCACTAATCAATCCCACACGTGTTACGAATTCTTGAAAGCCTGTGATTCCCTGAAAACAATGCGTCTCCAACATAGCAAACGAAGAATCACTCGTTTCCCGCGTATGATGATCTGTCAGAAGTCTCGCAAGAGCCCATTTCGAATCCAGTACTGCTAATCCATTTGGTAAGTGAGAATAACATTTCACATGGTCACGAATGGATTTCGTCGAATGTCGTGGAGCATTTTCCCAGAGGAATTGTATTTGTCCATCCCCCTTTGATTTGTGGGTGTCGATGTTGGCAGTGGCAGTGGCATCGATCCAATGTGAGGGTAATAATGGTGCTATTCGATCGTGTGCGGCACTTCCAGTGACACTATAGGGGACAGCAGGTGTTTGCTGGGCCATGGCAAGGTTGGATGGATGGATCGGATTTCTTTTTTTTTTTTTGAAATAATAATATCCCGCCAATGTTGTTTCTGGTTCGAAGATCCAATCGTGACGTCATAAGACTTAGAACAGGTATCATTTACGGGACTCCGAAATCGAATCCTATGCACTCACTCCTACAAAATTAGGATGAAGATTAGGTGATTTATAAAACCACCATGAACCATGGCAGGCGAAAACCTCGTAAACGGCCTCGTCGGCTCAACACCTCTCCACCCTCTGATCCTGATGACCATACCCACTCCTACAATGCTTTTGAAGTTGACTGGAAGATCAATGATTGGATAGGAATCAGAGTTCGTTCACGACCACTTCCCATCCTTTCCACTTTGGCAGGACATTCTTCTCATTCAAAAGGGAAACATCTTCAAGAACGTCTCAAAAGTATCCCTTTCGTGGCCCCTCTCCTACAAGAAGCTGAAACAATAAATGCTCAAACCAAAAATGCTCAAACAAAGAAAGATACCAAACAGAACAGTGATAATAAAGATGATTTGAATAACAATCCAGCGTCGAATACTATCACTACCAAAGTAGATACTACTAAAACACCTCTCTGTGACCTGGACAATCCAAGACATTCCACACTGAGTAAACAACAGCACGTACGATATTTTCTGCTCCGTCATAAATTTCCAAATACTCCATCCAAAGCCTCACTTTCAGTGCAAGATCGGACATTATGGAAGGAATATCAATCAATAATGGAATCTATTCAATCCGAACGAATATTATATCAACAATATTTACAAACATTTCGAGAAATGCATTCCTCTCGCTTTTTAATTGGATACCATAATAATAATAATAATGCAAATAGTATGGCGAACAAATTTGTTCATATCAAGAGTCAATTACGAAAAGAATATCAACATCGATGGGAGAAATCGGGCATGCCCAATATATTTTCCAAATACAGTCAAGCTATTTCCTTACCCAAAGATCCAAGTGATATGAATTTAAAAGAAGATGGGTCTATGGATCTCTTGATAGAACCAACTGCAAGCAATCATCATCGATCTGAGTCCATTTCATTAGATTTGTTCTCATCTAAAATTGTGTCAGTTCCGCAAATTGTATCCGAGGAGGTTTCCAATGTTGCCAAGATTTCTTTGCACGAGATATCTTCTCTAAAAGGAACTTCTCTTCTTTCATCTTTCAACCCTAAAAGCTATACTTATGCATGTGATTCTTCTCTATTACTTGAGGATCAACATGCTCATTCCCTTGCTATTGAACATGGTGCATCTGTCATTGTAAGTTCCTCTGCTCTAAATTCACTCATTCAGATTCCCGGAAAAGCTTCCACACGATGGAAAATACCCTTCACAATCCAATCTCAAAATGATCTCATGAAGCGTTCCAATCTCCAACAAAGAAATACCAATACAAGGAAGACCATTTCCATCGTAGAAGATCCATTACCTGAGTCCTGTACGACACGTGACAATTTGACCATTGGAATGGAGCATGCTATGATCCAAACCCTTTGGAATCATGCCTATCAAAAATGTCCATCAAAGCCATCCACAAATAAACCTACTTTTCAATATGTTTACACGCTTTTGAATATTCCTCATCCCAAACATATATCCAAGACTATTCCAATATTAGTACGGTCCATCAATACCATCTTTGTTTCGTCTCCTAATTCCATCGATACAAATAACACAGTACCTCTACGACACCAAATACAATTAGAATACTTTTCAGAACGAGGATGGGAAGATCCTACGAATACTCAACGAGCCATTTGGGTCCTTGAAAAGCTCCTACAGCCCACCTCTCATCTATTTCTTCTGCGCATCAATCCTGAGACTGGAAATATTATGAAACTAGATGAAACCACCATTGCCAATGCTACCTCCTCCCCCACCTTTTCTCTTTCTTCCCATGTTTCTCCTCTGATTCATGTCTTATTTGGTCTACAACATGTCCCACCAGGAAAACATATATTATCATTACCATCCTCCAGTCATCGAGTTTCCGTCTATACCCATTCCAATTCCAGCACCACTTCGTCCTCTACCTCTCCAAACGAACCACCACAGGGTATTCAAATCAAACAACAATTACAAGCGTCAGAATCAGTGTTTCGAAGCACAGATGCTCTTATGAGTTGTTTTCGAATGTGGACGTGGATGGAAATGGATCATCCAGGACGTATCCCATATACGTTTCCAATACCACAAGATGAGAGTGGGATGATACATGATCATCGAGTTTCGAAATTAGGCAATCATGGACAATGGTAATAATGATCATAATTCCAAATATAATTAATAGAAGATGAAATTGTTCCAGATTATTTAGCTTACTGCACATGTTTTCCTACACAACTACGGAACTTTATTATTATTATTATTATTATTATCACATGAACGTTATATATTGCGGATTTATCTATCGTCACAGAAACAATTTCGGAGCAAACAGCCGATTCCAGCAGCAGATCAATACGGTCCACTGAATAGCAAAGATCAAAGAAACAAACAAGGCACGTTTGTTAGAGTGAGCTAAATATTATTTGTGGTCATTTCTATATGCGTAAGATACAGATGAAGACATGATGTCTGGCATTGTATTTACGTAAGTATATTGTTTCATTTATTTAATGTAAATGACTCAATGAATGAAATGGATCACGAGGACATTTAATTGTTTAAACAAGCGGTCCTGTTTTCAGTACCGCTCACATTTTCTATTGTTTTACTCGTGAACCAAACGAGAGGTTTTAGTTTTTAGTTTTAACAAATAAAGCACACAATTAAATAAATAAATAACTCAACGATTAAGTAGGTGTTATGTCTACCTGTCCCTAGTGGACTTTAGGAAGTCGCCCTGCAAGCAGGGGCGACTCGCGGCGCCCCGGTAGGGGCACGACTGTTTTGTGCGTATTAATTTAATATATGTTTCACATTAAGGTGGTCGCCATGATCCCATAAGGAGATCCTTTTTTGTACCTTTGGTTGCCCATATGTCGAGGAGGGGACATGGATGTGATGTACTTGGGGTTAGCATATGTATATGTTCGGTGGGGATGGTTGGTGAGGTAGAATCATTTTTTGTATTGGGTGAAAATGGGTTAGGATAGAGGGACATATGTGATGGAATAGAAGGTAGGCGCAGAATATAGGTCGTAGTTGTTTTTGATTTCGGATGAGATGCTGATTTATTTGATTTTGTTTGTTTGTGTGGTTTGTTCGGTTTCGGATGGGATTTGCGTTTTCGGTAGGGTATGGGTTTGTTGATGTTTGGTTTTGGACGGATGGGGGGGAATTTGGGTGGTGGCATGATTATTGCAGTTGGTAGGGGAGGTTGTGAGATAAGCGAGGATTGTGGGGCGTGATCACATGGATTGGTAGTGGAACAGGGTTTGGGTACAGGTAGTAGAAAAGACCGGAGGGAAGTGGCTTGGGCAGTGATTTCACTACTGAATATTCTATCCCTGGATTGTTGGGCTACATTGAATTCCTCCAACCAGGCTCGAATCAAGGCATTGGGTAATTTTTTGAGGGTGGGGAGGGGTTGTTCGAGAAGATGTCTATCTTGAGATAGGAGATCTACACATTTTTCTGAGGTATAGGATGTTTTTAAAGCATCCAAAAGGTCCTTTCTCTCGCGGGATGAATCTGTGATCTTGTCTAAATTATGTACATACTTATTTCGGTTTTCCCATTGCGGGAAATGGAAGATTGACCATAATTTTTGAATCAGGACAGCTGCCCATGTGTGCGGGGAGCGTTTAGAGGCGATACTGGTATAGTGGTTGGTCATAAATGGGATGAAGGAGACGTGCAGTCTACCGACCATGAAGTGATCCCAACCCAATTGCAGCTGCTGGAGGATTGGATATGAGTAGGCTTTATGGGGGAGGAGAATTGATCCGTTGACCCATGACGCTGTGACTTCCAAAATTTGTGTGATTAGTGTGGATGGTGTATCTGTTGATTCTAACCAGTCATTGAATGATGTCATGGAGGAACGAAAAATTTTTCTGGACGCTGGGTTGGGACACTTGATTATGTGGTCCGAATTTTCTATAGGATAAGGGCAGCGGGGGCAATGTGGGGCTTTCCATGCTCCACGACGAACCATATTTCTCCCAATGGGGAGGAAACCTGCTACGTGTTTTGCAATGTATATGTTTTTCATTGGTGGCATCAAGGAGGTCGCTTCGGATAGGGAATCCCATGAGATTGAGTGGAATTGGGTTTTGGATATTCCTATTTTTGCGCAGACGATTGGGGGGGCCTTTTTCTGAAAGTATAAGTTACGAATTTGTGCTTCAAAATTTTTGTAAAATTTAGTAGTATCTTGCCATAGCGATAAACCTTCTCCTAGAAGAGATGAGGAGGTTGGTGATGATGGGGGAAGGGATGTTCTCGCTGTATTTGCTAATTCATCACAATAATCATTAAGTATTTCGGCTCTGGTGAGCTTACGCTTGACTTTATCTTTAGCGTGGCCTAATACATGTTGATATGTGACTTTTGATTTTATTTTGGAAGTTATATGTTGTATGGATTTTAGAAGATCGAAGTGTTGGAATGATGTGTTGATTAAATTGGTGAATTGCGACTTGTTGAGTGCTTCATCGTTATCACATGATACAATAAAGCTGCCTGTAGATTGCAGTAGAATTTCTGATGCTTGTATTATGTGGAGATTTAGCAGGATTCCTGCTAGTTCTGTTCTATAAGCGTCACCATCTTTCTTCGTATTGATCGGGACTGGACACGTAGATATAATGGATGCTTTCTGATCAACGGATTCAATGATGGCTGCAGCTGCTCCAATGTTGTCCTTGAAGGAACCATCCGAGACAGCTCGTGACGGTTGATCAAATAGATGGTTGAGTGATGAAGTGGGGATGTTAGAAAGGTATTCTTTCTGGTGTTGAATAAGCCACAAAGGAGTTTTTTCATGAAGTAATTGTTGATATAGATTATTGGGTAACGGAGGAATGGGAGAGGATATTGGTTGTGGGTACCAAGATTCAAGTGCGGCCATATACTGACCTCTATCAGTACTCCCAATGGATGCACAATTTTGGGGCAGGGTGCATTGGTGGGTCGGAAGTGTATATCTGGCCTTGAACCATTGGAGGTTGGAACGGAGGCGGGTGGAGCTAGAGGCAGTCGTGGGGGTATACACTCGGATCAAGTTGTCAATATTCTTATAGAGTGTACGGGTCTCATTATCATATCGCCATGTCCATTGTTGGTTTGGGCTAGAAATCCATTCGCCAAGAGGCTGTAGAAGAGCCGAATGGGAGTCTGTTACGCAAAAGGTGCTGTGGAGGGACTCCTTCCATATATACCAATCACGGAGGATAGGTTTTCGTACTTTCCGCCATGAAAAGGTAGACTTTCGATCTGTATCAAGTTTCCCTGATAAAGCAGCGTTAGTGATGGATGTACCCTTTGCATTTGTGATGTCAGCTAATGAGTGGACTTGTAGGTAAAGCCTACATTTATTAAGTGTGATTAATGTATCCTTGCATAGGCCTTTTTTAACGAATTCCTCCATAATACTTAGATCATTTTTTCTGGTAGGACTGAGTTTGTGGGACCAACCATGTATATTTAGGCCTTGTGTACGTAGGAAACGCCATATTGAGGTCATCCAAGAAGGGGTGATAAGTAAGTGATTATACACATTGTATGGATAATTGAAGAATAAGTCATTTACACCCAATTCCATTTGGATTGATTCTAGGCTTAATCGAATTTGCTGTCCCAGGACGCCTTGACTTGTGCTATGGGATATTAGCTCCTTTATTTGACCCATGTGCTGCTCCAGGTAAAGGTCAGGTAGATTAAGGCCATGGTATTTATGCGGTAGGTAACGAAAGTCGATTGGGAAGGTACGACAGATGTTGCATTTGTGAATGGAGTTTGAAGACAATTTGTTGGAAAGCTTCTCTAGTTTTTCTTTAGAAAGGGTCAGGGCAGGGAGGGGATAGGCTAAGGTTCGGTGAATTCTATTCAGAAGAGCCTGCAGATTGAAGAGAGGGAGCATTTTGCTGGCAGCTATTTGCTGGTTCCAAGTTAAGACATCTTTGTACATCTTATCTAACTGAAAGGAATCATTACTATCGGCCGTTTGTAGTACTCCTAGATATTGGCGTGGTGATGTTGGGTCATATCTGCCGATCATTTTGATGGTTCCATCTTCTTCTGGGATGAATAGATCAGCTTTGTATGGATTCTTGGTACGTAGCTTTCCTTTGCTATCATATGTTAGAAGAGTCCATCCACATTTTTTTGCTCTCATTGCACCACCAGTGACTGCTAACACTTCTCTCCATGTGTTGAGGGTTCTATCTGCCAGCTCTATAAGATCGGGGATGGAATCATTTGGCACTGAGAGGAAGATTTCAGTGTCGTCTACGAAGGCGATAAGAGCAATGGTGATTATTTCCTTCAAAAAAGATGTTATGAAAGATGCATTGAAGCCATGGTCTTTGAGTACCTCTATCATGGACGTGCTCTCGCACGTCCAGAAAGGGGCGGCACCAGTATTACCCTGGCCAGCTCCTTGGAGATTGGTTCCTGAGAAGAAGGTATCGGAGTCTCCGTAGGCTGTTCGTGTGAAGTGTCTAGCCTTTTGTAGGGGTTCTAAGAGGGCTTTCATAACTGGAGTTGATATTCCCCATTTGTTACAGACCATAGACACATACTTGTGTATGATTCTATCGTAACAATTGGCCGCATCGGTAGAGAGGATGACTAAAGGTCGACGTTGGAGGCGAGTATTTTCTATTATTAATCGTTTTGCAATAGCTCCTTCTATTGACTTTTTGCCTTTCCGCCCTCCGATGTGTTCATTGGGCAACAGGTTCAGATTTTCGGCTTGTGACATCATCCTTTTTGTAATGTGGGTGCGACCAGAGGCGTTCCAGTCGGCTTCTGCAATGATTATCGAGCGGAGAGAATTGACCATGATAGATGATGAGGATTTGAAAGTCATAATATCCAGCATATTCTTCCAGCGGTTGTATGGATGTCCTGTCTTAAATGGTAAGTTCATGGTATTTGTTAACACTGAGAGGGAATGGGGCCGCATGCAAAGTGCCTTATAGACCGCATTGTAACGGCCAGACATCGGTGTGGCCTTGTTTTCTTTGGTGGCTCGCCATGTGGTTTTCACTTCATCTGATGTCATGGTTGGGGGGAGTTTTGGGATATCAGGTCGATATTGAGCTTTTTGAATCATAATCTTGGTCCACTTGGAGAGTGAGGGCGGGAGGGGTTGAGTTCGATGAAGAAGGGCCTGAGCATAGGACGTTTCTGCAAAGTTGCCTAATTTTGAGTGGAGGTCCGGTTGCATGAGGGGGGTGGAATTGGTACATGAGTACTTGTCTTTATTTTCATTCTGTAGGACTCGTACCAGGTCTTTGGGTTTGTTGGTTTCTCTTATTGTAGAACCTTGGCAGTATTGGACTTTATCAACGCGTGATGAGATTAATTTTTTTGGAAAGAACGCACGAGTGATGTGGGCTTGATTCCTAGAAGATTCTGTGTTCATTATTTGCTTTAGCGCTGAAGATTTGCTCTTTAATCCTTCCGATGCATAAACGGAAGCTAATTCTTCAAGCTGTTTCATTCTTTCATCTGGGGCATGGTGTACAAAACTTTTATAACGACGTTTTGATTCACTTAATTTATATTTTATTTCATCAATAGGAATAGAAGCATAATTCGTAATGTTCACTTTTTTCGAAAGTCGTCTTATCAATGTATTAGAGATTTTTTTTCCTACCTTTTTATTGTATAAAACAAGCCAAAATCTATTGATGTTCCGTAGCTCAGTAAGAAGTGCAGAGCTGGGTATTGACCCCATATGGAGGGTTCTGCATTTCTTCAGTCCAGTTGAGATAGCTCGGCCAAGTTGATCATCGATGGATTCTTGATTCGAAATCATCAGTTGGGTGGGGGGATATGAGCTCTGTGACAAAATATCATTAGATTTAGAGAGAACATTGTTGTGTTGAAGGTGTAGCTCTGCATATCACAGAGCCGAGGCTAGTCCTTTCCCAAAAAATAGTAGCCAAAAAGGAAGGCTGTGGACCCCCGGAAGGTTCGAGTATTATGCCAGTTCCTGGTAGTAGTTAAAAAATAAAATGAATTTAGGAA
>Ga0209092_10001940_pt1 | contig 19544 bp, 26 predicted proteins | sample FraStrMetagenome_FD_187446 | JGI IMG/M metagenome (GOLD analysis project Ga0209092, IMG submission 187446) | Marine eukaryotic phytoplankton communities from Arctic Ocean - Fram Strait ARC3M Metagenome (SPAdes) (version 2) | ecosystem: Environmental > Aquatic > Marine > Oceanic | place: Fram...
ATAGGATAATACCTCTAATAAAAAAAGGAAAAAAAAGAGTAAAAAAAAGTAAAAAAATAAAAAGGATTAGGGAGAATACCTTATTCTTAAATTCTTAAATTCTTAAATTCTTAAATTCTTAAATTCTTAAAGTCCATTTGTCTCATCTATATAAAATTGATAAGATTTTTTGTATAGCCCTAAGACAGAGAACCTCTAAACAAATCAAAATGGCTACTGAAATGACTAACCCCACGATTAAGGGTTTTAAGATTGCTTCTGTAACAAATGAGTCTATATCTTTTACTACTAACAGTATAGATAAAAATAAAGAAGGTAATAGATTAATGGCTCATATTGAACAATTATATAAAACAAAGGATAAGGTTTTATTATTTCAAAATCATACTTCAACTTATGTTAAACTAAATATTCACGCATTGATGAGTGTTTTAATAGTAAATCATTTTACAGAACATGTAAGTATTAGTGGTTATTCTTCTAAAGGTCAAAATCCTTTTATGACTATCACCTTAAGACTTAAAGGAGATAGAAAAGGAGAGACATCTATGCTTTCTATACCCGAATTTGCTTTAGGACATTTTAGATTAGGTTCTACTTTTATCATCAAGGAAGCCGATTGGGATTTATACAAACAGGATATTGTGGAAAATTTAATACAAGGTAGAAAGAATGATGAGGAATATGATGATAAGGAAGGAGATGTGGATTGTAAAGGATTTTAATGAGGAGGAAGATTATAGTATTATATAGCAGTTATATAAGGATAAATCAAAATAAAATATTTCATACCAAACACAACCAATAAGAAAAGGATAATGGACGAACATATATATACTAATTATTTTTTATGTAAATTATGTAAAAAAGAGTATAAATATTTTCTTTAGTAGTATATATAATGGAATCTAAAAAATACAATTGTCTCACCTGCTCGTTTCATACGAATACGACTGCTGACTGGAATCGTCATTTGAAATCCAAGAAGCATCTCAAGCATCAAGAACCAGTTGATGACTACGAGACAAAATACAATAATCTTTTAACAAAATTTAATTCTTTAGAATATAATAGTTCTATTAAATTAACAGAGTTAGAAACAAAGGCAGAAGAATTACTAAAGCAGGTTGAGGAGACAGCAGATAAGATTACAACACACGATGAGAGAGAGAGACAACTACAAGAGGAAGTAGATACAGCAAAGAGACATATCAGCAAAATGGAACAAGATAAATTATTATCTTTAGAACCAAAGACTATACCTTTAGACACAAATAAAATTAAACTACTACAAACACAAATTACTGAATACGACAAATTATTCGAACAACAGGAGGCATTACTTTTAAAGTATATGGATAAAGATGATGATATTGGAAATTTAAATGATAAGATTAAAGATTTAGAATCCTCTAATGATGAACTACGTATTAAATTAAAAGAATCCTATTATAAGCAAGATGATGCTATAAATAAATATAATGATTTATTCTAAACGAGAATTAGCAAGTTTTACATAATCAGGATTTATTTCAAATCCTATATATTCTAAACCTAATTCTTTTGATGCTACACATTCACTACCTGAACCTACAAAAGGAATAACTATTTTCATATTGTCTGATAAAACAGATTTTATTAATGTTCTACAAAGATTAAGAGGTTTTTGGGTTGGGTGATTTACACCTTCTGCTTTTCCAGCACCTCCTGATAATACAGGGCATTCTATCACATCACGAGGTAATGCTCCTAATGGATTGACATCATAATTTGTCTCTCCTCCAAACCTACTCTTATCATTTGTCTTTCTTACTTTACCGTGGGTCTTCTTATATGTATCACTATATGGAATCCTGATTTCATCACGGGTAAAGTATGGATGCGTTGATTTAGAACAACATAATATAGATTCATGGGAACGTTGATAATGGTTTAATTTAGGACTACCCATTCTATTTTTATAAGACCATATTAACCATCTAACAGGTATATCTATTCTTACTCGAATATATGCTAATATTTCACTCACTCCATATATATATAATATTCCAGTTGGTTTTAGAATACGAATACATTCACTAATCCATTTATCACAAAATTCTAAATAATCAGTCATACTCTGTTTATCACTTTTATTGTTAAAGTCCTTACCTATATTATAAGGTGGGTCTGCTATAATCAGGTCTATTGTCTCATCTTCAATTTCTTTCATGCCTTCTATACAAGATTTATTGTGAATCATATATACTATAGTAATTTTATTTTAGACCATATTTTATTTAATTTAGTTTCATTTTTTAATCGTTTTAATATAGGGTCAAATTCATAATGCTCTAAATGATGAAGTAGTTTGCGTAAGATAAAATGATAATTTGGGAAGTTTGTTTTAGTTTTTATTTGTTCTTCTACAATTAAAAATAACCTCATTAATCTTTCCATTAATTCATCTGTCATTATTATCATTTCTACACCAAGATATTTTCGTATCAATTGAATATGTAAATAATAAGAAGTAAGTTTAAGATTAAATAGAACATTTTTAATATTTTCAGTAGAATAATCTGTTATATTATTTGACTCTAAATATTCTTTTATACGAGGCATAGCATTGTTGTGGAATATTTCTCTACCTTGAATTTGAAGGATAATCTTTTTAAAATGAACCTTACGAGAATAAACTTGTTTAATAATTCTATTTTCAAAGATAGATGAATTGTTTGTCTCATTTATTAATAATTGTTTAATAATTCCACACCGAGAACAGCACATATAATTATCATCTATTTTAAGAGGCAATCCACAACAAATCATGCTTGTATCTTCTAATGTTCTTTTAGGTTTTTCTAATGAATCAAAAAATTTATTATATTTCATATATAATACATTTAGATTTTTATTTATCTTACTTTTTCTAAAATTGATTTATGCCTTCTTACTCCATAGATTCGTATCTGGTTCTACGAAAATCAGTTCAGAAGCAAGGCTGTAAAAGTCGATTGTAACCCCGCCCGCAGGAACTCCAACACCCCACTTTGCCTTCCAATAGACATCCACGCCATTTTTCGTGTTAATACCACTGTAAAGAGGAGAGTTGTTAGAAGTAGCCAGATTTGATTCGAAATTGACACCAGCAACAAATGTGCCAATATCCGATGGCGAGGCAGCATTTGCTCCAGCTCCATCTCCAACAACGGATTTACCAGCACTTAATCCACCAGCATCATCACCTGGAAGAATGTATGGGTTTGCCTTTGCGGTTTGTGGTTCAGAACCAAACGAACTCGTTCCGTTTCCAGTAGCAGTTACAGTATAAGAATTCATAAGACCATTAAGTCCGTGTCCGTAATTAGAAGCAATATTGTCACTCTTTAGAAGTTCATAAAATACTTCACCTCCGTCTCCCTGAACCTTAATAGGTTGCTGGGGGTGATCTACACCAGCAATCTCTACCTGAAATTCCGACAGATTACCAGTGCCACGAGAACCAAGAGAGAAATGCTGTTGGCAAGTTCCAGTAGAATGTCCTGTTGGACGAACAGTGAATAAAATGCGTTCCAGACTTGCTTTTTGGAAAGAGACCTTGATATGAGAAGAGGTAGTCCCAGCAGGGACGACAGCACTCATATGGTCGTATGAGTTACAGAGCATCTTGTATTGACCTCCAACAGCCTTATCCAGCTGGTCCATTGTCTCTCGTTCAAGGAAAGTCGTCTCCATAAGCATCTGTGGATTGTCAATAGAATAACCTACAACAACAGCCGCAGCCGCAGTCTTAAATGCTACGTCCTTATTTTCAAGAGTTAAACGAACCGTAATGGCTGCTCCCGTTCCGAGCCATAGGTTTCGGTGAGGGGTAGTCATGGCTAAATCAACCGCTAATGGGGACAGAAAAAAAGTTCGGGAAGAACCACCAGCCATTTGAGCACCACGAAGAACATCACCCTCCATACCCTCAAGCAGACGGCCCGTTGATGCCTTGTATTCTGCTGACATTTGAATATCACTAAGAGCAGTTAGTAATACATTATATTTTGGAACAGAGCATAAAACAGTTCCGTTTTGGATAAATTCCATCTTTTGAATTAAACTATAAACACCAGCACGGTCTAAAGTTCCAGCCACTCCACCAGCAATTGTAACTGGAAGCTTAAATTTTAAATTGTTGTTTAAATCTAAAAATTCCTGTGGACGGTTGCCTGGGATTTCAAACTCAATTACAGTTCCAGATTGACCTACAAAATTTACACCCGAACGTGGAGGAACGGTTGAACTAATACTACGACTATCCATAGCCGAAGCCTTCATACTATTAAAATTTAGCTTATCTCCTAATTTAGAACTCATATATACTATTATGATATTTTATTTAATAATATATATGTAAAATTTATTTACTTTGTAATCCTTTCTACCTTCCGTAGAACTGCTTTTCCTGCCTCAAGTTCAGGAATGAGTTCAGGTTGCATGACTTCTACAGCCGATAAAACTTTTGTACCGATATGACTTACATTATGAACTCCCTTCTTTATGCCCGTTAGACGATGTCGTGTGCTTTTCTTAATACCAAAATGTGCCATTATATATTATAATGATATATATTATAATGGACGAAAAAGAATTGACAAATTTGCATTATTTATACCCTAACCAAAAAAAAGTTGAAAAGAAAGCAAAAAAGATGGGCTATGAAGTAAAATCAATTGACCGTGGGGTGGCTCACTATACGAAAGGAGACAAACACGTTGTCTCTGTTAAAGGAACTGAACCAACAAATTTTAAGGATTTAGTGTCTGATTTTAAAATAGCGGTGGGTTTAACCAATAAGGATAAACAATTTAAAGACAGACGAAAACAAGTCAAAGAAATCTATAAAAGTATTCCAGAAAATCACCAAGTTAATCTCGTGGGACATTCGCTTGGAGGTAGTATTGCTACAAGCATGATGGCTAAGAGTAAATCTATACGAGACAAAACAAACCAGACCCATACATTCAATACAGGTTATACAAAACAATTACATAGTGAATTAAAAAAAGATTTAACTAAAGATGATAGACGTCAACTAAATGAAAAGATTACCCATCACCGAGTGGATAAAGATGTTGTCTCGTCTGCGGTTAAAGGAGGCTCTATTGGGTCAGTTATAAATTATGAATCTAATAGTAATAACCCCCTATCCAATCATACGATTGATGATAATTTCTCTGAACTTTGAGCTTTGGCTTCTTTTGCTTCTTGTCTCTTCTTTTTATGGTGAGCCAGAATTTTGTCTCGGTTCTTATCATAATATGCTTTCTTTTTCTTCTTTAGTTCCTCATTATTATCCGTTCTATATTTTTTTTGGTAAATATCAATTTCTGTCTTATACCTTTTATAATAATCAGATTGATATTTAGCTTTAGGATGAGTTGGTTTTTGTTGTTCCATTTAATATAATAATAGTTATTTGTTTAAGTTGTTTGTTTAATTATTATTTTCATAATATTTTTGATGATTTTTTGATTTAAAATGTCTTGTTTTATGACAGGTGGTATATTTACCCCCACATTCACAAGTATGTTTTTGCCTTTTTTGTTCAGTTAGTTTTTCTATATTATTTTTATAATATTCTTGATGATATTTTTTTTTATCTTCTTCTGTAAATCCATTTGGATATTTAATATAGCTGTCATTAACGTTACATTTTTTACAAACTATCATTCTAAACTGACCTGTTTGATGGTCATGGTCCATACATCTGTCCCGTGTAGATTTAAACTCTTTAAGGCAGTGCTGACATTCCAAGGTGTTGATATAAGTTTGGTATAGCTCATCATAATCAGGATAAATTAATCCTATTCGTTTCCAATTTTTAATTGTAAAATAACGATGCTTTTTAGTTGTAATTTCCATATACTATACCAATAGTTATTTATTTAAGTTATTTTCTAACTTCTTTTTCTCCCTCCATTTTTTATGTTTTTCTAAAATCCGTTGTTTATTTTTTTTATAGTATTCTTTTCTATATTTAGCGATTTGCTCATTATACCTCATCTTATAATCTTTTTGGTATGCCAGTAATTCAGTTTTGTTATTGATATAGTAATCTTTGAAATATTGAGGATTCATAGTAATATATGTATTATTTCTTTAAGTTTATTTTAGAAAATAACACGCTTACCATTAATTCGTCTAACATTTCAGTTTTATAATATTTAGCATTAGCCCTATCTGCCATAAATTCATAAGTTGATTGTGGAAAGCCTGGGAATTTTTTCTGAAAAAGTTCAGGAGTGAAAAGCCGATAATCTAATGTTTGTTCAATAGCATCTTCAAAATATTCCATTATAATATTTAGATATATTATGTATTCTAATCGTCAAAACACATTAATTGCTGTAAATAACAAAACGAATGGTAAATCGCTTGGATTCCAAATTAATTTAAGACCATTAGAAAAGGTAAATATGAGTTTTGAATCTATTCGAATGACGAATCTAATCCCTAATATTACAAAATTAAATAACAAATTAAATTTCAATACTGTTCTTGGTGATTTAAATATAACCATCCCCGTAAATCACTATGATGCTAAAGAATTGCGGGATTATCTAAATAAAATATTAAATGGTATTATTATCGTAACCTATGCTAAATATAAATATACATTTGTATCGGCTGCTCCTTTTAGAATCTTAGAGACAACCACTTGTCTCAAGCCACTGGGTCTAACCGAAGGACTACACGAAGCAAGTCTATATCCTGCTTATACATTATATCCAGAAAATCAAGCCAATCTATCCATGGACAATATTAATATAGAAGTATCAGAACTAAATGTAGATTATATAGAGCCAAGTCAGGCAAGAACTAAAACATTTATTAAAGTTCCTATTACTACAATGTATGGAACTATTTTAACATATCAACCCACGCTAATAAAATCTTTTCTATTACGAAAGACAAATCTACGGTCTCTAACTGTTATATTAAAAGATGATTATGGTAATGATATAACAGACTTAAATTTTGATATTGTTTTTAAATTAGACTATGTCTATCTTCCACCTAACCAAGAATTGACTAAAGACCAAAAAGATAAAAATAATAAACTGATTGATGATGACCGATTCACTTATGATGATGGTGAGACAATACCCAGTCATATTACAGGTAATGGTTTTGATTTATAGTTAGTCTAATTTATTTATACATAAGGTCATTCCAAATATTAGAGCATTACTGTCCCAAATATCATTATAAGTGATTGAATTTCTAGCACAATTATGAAAGATTCTCATATATTGACCGCCTGATGGAACTTCATATATAAAATTAGAATTTACAGTTTGTCTATCTATGAAAGAACTTGCCCGAGCGTATCCGTGAGCATCAGCACCAAAATGATATGCTCCATCAAAATAAAATCTTACTCTTGTTCCAAGTCGGTCATTATACTGACCATTATCAAAACATGCCTTATATTCTATTTTATAAACTCCCTGTGCTAAAAACCAACCAGATGATGCATTCCCAGACGATTGAGCAGTAAAAGGTATTGATAAATTATTATATTCTGTAGTAAATGAATTTTGGAAATAATCTCTAATTGTTGAATTTGGTATTGTTGTAAAACCTCCTAACCTATAATAACTTATCCGTGCTAATGGACTTGAACTTGATATGACATTACCAGTAATAGCGATATTGTCTCCTGCCGTATAAGTTGTATCCGTTGAGGAAATAACATTTCCAGCATCAATAGTAACATTTGTTCCTGCCGTGTAAGTTGTATCAGTTGAGGAAATAACATTTCCAGCATCAATAGTAACATTTGTTCCTGCCGTGTAAGTTGTATCGGTTGATGAGATATTACCAAGACTGTCTAATGCTATATTTGCTCCTGCCGTTAAATTGACTTGCTTTGTAACTAAATCTCCCTGTATTTGGTCTAATTCTGTAGGTAAATTGGATAGAGTTCCTTGTCTCATAATATGGAAATCACCAGCATTGTCTAATTTTGCTTTTTGAGACTGCCCCTGTCTAAAGGATAGTTGTTGTCCTGCTTTAGCATTTAATATAGTTACACCTGTTGCGTATTGAGTTAATGCGTGGTCTGCAAAACCTGGTAGAGATACGTGATGAAAGGTGGCAGCATTGGTTAAACCTCCAATAGAAGTAGAACCAGCATCTACTTGATCGAATACTGGATCAATTACTGTTTCTATTTCATCTTGTGCGTTTATGCTTATATTTAAACCCTCTGTATATGTTACTGGTGTTGCTCCTGAATAACTTATTTCGTTATTGGCATCAATAGTAATTCCCGCACCTGCTGATAATGTATCCTGTTTGCTTGATATTTGAGTTTCAATATTTGTTCCATTTACAACTAAATCTCCCGTTACGGTCATATCACAATCCACATTAATTGACCTATTTGCTGGTGTTGCGTCATTGTTAAAAATAAGCATATCAAACATATCATAATCGTCATAAACAAATGACCTTTTAAAAAACTGAGATTGTGCTGGATTCCAATATTCCAATACTTCATGAACGTTTGTGCTGTCTTTTACATATAAAACACCTGTTGTTGTTGAGTTGGTAAATTCTACATTAGCCGTAGTAGATACAACATTATTTGTAATATCAATATTGTCTCCTGCTGTAAGATTGCCTCCACCCCCACCAGTTGAACTAATTGTATTTCCTGTTATAGTAATCCCAGTTCCTGCTATTAATGTGTCCTGTTTTGTTGCTATTTCTGTTTCTATATTTGTTCCATTTACGATTAATTCATTAGATACATTCATATCAATTACATCGACAAAATTTGTGCTTTTATTTATTTTTAGTTTAATATCACTTGGATTTGCTCCCGCATTCGTCATAAAATTAAAATTACTGGGAACGCTATTACTATTTTTAGAACCATAAAAATATATATTATCATCTACATGTTCTATACTTAACTGTCTGCCTGATTGATTTTGTATATATAAATGGTCTGTGATTGTTAAATCTGTCAATTGTCCTTCATCTGTTTCAATAAAACCTTTTCCACGACCACTACGAAAATATACCACCTCTGCTGGAACATTCCCTGTCTGAAATTTAAAATCTTTACCATTTAATACTGCTCCTGATTGGAAATGAAAACTTGCGTTGCCTGACCAAATTTTGCTATTATTTGCTCCAAAATCTAATTCATCATTTACGGTTATATCACCAGTTGTTATATTTGTAAAATCAGCATCTGTTGTTGATACCTGGTCTGCTATAAGGGTTGTAGCCTCTATAGTATCTAATGCTTCTAAATTAATCACTTCTACTAAATCATTATTACGTAGAATTTTTAATTTCGGGACATTTTGTCCTGGTTGGTTTCCGTCTGTGGTGTGAAATTCAAAATCGGCATTACCTGTAGATGTTGTATCTCCAAGAAATTTAACTATATTTCCTGTTCTTTCTATTTTAGAGAAATCATTTGTAGAATCTCTTAACAATAGATTCGTCACCGTAGAATTGAGGGCGGTTGAATTTTGTGCGGATACATTTGTAGTAATAACATCTGTTGCGTCAATGGTCGTGCCTGTTATATGTGTGCTTCCCAGTTCGGGTATTTCTACTAAATCACTCGTCCTATTAATTTTTAATTTAGGAATTGGATCTCTAACCGCTGGATCACTTGTATAAAATTCAAAATCACACGAACTATAAAGAGTATCCCCCATGAATTTAATTGTATTCTGTTCCCTAATAATTCTACTCGTATTAACACTTGTAGTATCTTTTAATAATAACTCATCTGTTCTAATGTTCGTATGAGCATGAATTGTTCCCACTTCTACAACATTACTATTTCCGTGAATAGTCATTTTTAAATCATTTGATAAACCATCTCCTGAATAAAAACGAAAACTATTAGGGGTTGCTGGATTGTTTCTTGATGCGTAAAAATCTACAAATCCACCAGGTTGATGAGATATAGCCATATATTTTCCAGTTGTATTATAAAATTTCATAAATCCAGAATTTTCTACAGTAAAATCAAACGTATTTATGATTGGTATATTTGCTGAACTACTGGATACTGACCCACCGATGACTACATTACCATTTGAATCAAGTTCCATTTGTCTCGTAGTGCCTTGGTAGAAGCCTATCGTTCCATCGGTTGCTCCACCATTGATTCGTAATTCATCTTGTAGTTTAATGAGTTCAGCATTCGATGATAAATTGTTATTAGAAGGTATAATAACGTGTGGAACAACTAAATTACCTGTAATAATACCATTTCCAGTTGAATTTAATGTGCTTCCAGATATAGTTCCAGACGCAATAATTCCAGCCGTTGTATTTATTTGACCAGAAGCCGAAATTGTTCCAGTATTTATACTACCTGAAGTTGCTAATCCAGATGAAGTGATAGTGGTATTGGTTAAGGTTGCTATGTCTCCATTGGTTGCTGTTAAATTCGTAGCCACTGCTGTAGTAGCATTAAAATTGGTTGGACTGAATGTAGTAGTGTTTAGGTTGGTGAATGTTGCGTTTGTTGCATTGATATTGTCACTGTTTATATCGGTTACTTTAAAATTTCCATTTCCATCTACCTGATTGACAAACATATTATACTATATAGTGATATTTATAAATATGTAAAATATGTAAAATTATTGGTGAAAAACAGGATGTAAAAAAATGTAGGATTACATAGAGGCGAAAATCTACCTATCATTAAAATCTATAATATAATTATGGTTAGTTAGTTTTATTTTTTTTTCTTATTGATTTTTTTTTATATAGTAGATTTTCTCCTATATAGTATAATATGTAATATATATAATGAGACAAGGTAAACAAACCAAATGTCCTAAGAAAGATGATGACTATTCTACACCGCGAGAAGCGTTTGAATTACTATTTGATTATATACCACGAGACAAATGGGTTTGGTCTCCTTTTTTTATGAATGGTGCTGATTTAAATATGCCTAAAGATATACTAATTATTCACGAGCATAGAGATTTTTTTGATTATCAACCATATAATTTTGAATATATAATTGACAATCCGCCTTATAGTAAAAAACAGCAAATATTTGAACGGTGTGAGACAATAGGTAAGCCATATGCGTTGCTCGTTCCCTTTGACACATTGGAGCGGCAGTATATGAATGAAATCATGAAGACAAAAGACGTGAGTATAATAGTTCCTCATAAGAGATATAAATTTAACTCTAATAAGGTAACGATGCCGTTCAAGAGTGTTTGGATTTGTGTTGGATTCAATCTAAATAAACAGATGATATTTGAATAATAAGTAAAATATGTAATCCTATATATAGGCGAAAATCTACCTATCATTAAAATCTATAATATAATTATGGTTAGTTCTTTTATTTTTTTTTTCTTATTGATTTTTTTATATATAGTAGATTTTCTCCTATATAGTAAAATATGTAATATATTTAGGAAATAAAAAGTGTGTAAAAAATTGTAATCCTACATATAGGCGAAAATCTACCTATCATTAAAATCTATAATATAATTATGGTTAGTTCTTTTATTTTTTTTTTCTTATTGATTTTTTTATATATAGTAGATTTTCTCTTTTAGTATATTAACTTAAATAATTATCTATCTATATATTATAAATGTCTTTAACAGAAACCCCTCAAGAACTTGAAAAACGAAGGATTGCTTTACAACAATTATATAATAAAACCAACGAAAAAGTAGCATTAGAAGAAAAAAAGAAAGATAAATATGAAAGGTCTAAACAGACTAAATTAAATTATTATGTAAATAACAGAGAGGAAATATTAGCCAAAAAGAAAGCATACGATGATAAAAGAATAAACGATGGAACATATCTTATGCCTATTAAATGTATATGCGGGGCATCTTACTTTTATAAATCTAAAGCAAGACATATGAAGACAAGGATTCATCAGGTCAATGTTATACATAATAAGATAAACTCTAAATAAATAATATCCAGATATAGTATATGAAGCAGTATTATTATGTAAATTCATTTGATGTTCTAATAAATGGTAGTATAACGATAGACCCGGACCTTCTATCTTTTCGTGTTGATTTATTAGGTAAGAATTACAAGTCGGTTAAAGTAGTGAATGCTACACTATCCACAATTCACGACATTCAATTTTCCATTGATTTATGTTTAGAATCTTATACTGGTAATGGTTTATCAACCGATAGGAGATATCCTGTTTGTGCTACGTTTAAATACGACCAAACTACTGGAATTATTACCGACCCAACCGCTACTCCACCAACTGTTACAGCATTTGATTTCTATGAACCAGAAGACTTTACCCCTGAATATTTTATTAGTCCCTCTTTAAATGAACTTGTTTTTTCTTTTATAGGAACAAATGGAACAGGTAAGGTTACTCTTCCTTTATCACCTGCCGATATGAAATTTACTATTATGTTAGAATTAGAAGAATAGTAATGTTTAATGTTATTATAATATATAATGCCTTTTACATCTATTGAAAATAATGATATTAAAATACATATAAAACCTAAAAGCAGGATGGACCAGCCCATAGATGCTCCATATTATAAAGGAAAGGGTAAGCAGAAGAAATTAGTAACACCAAATCCATTACCAAATGTTCTACCCAACCAATCATTTCTTTGGTTACTTATTGGACCTCCCCGTTCAGGGAAGAGCACTTATATAGAATCAATGCTGACAGCACCTGACGTAAAAGGTAAGAGACAATCCTATAGGGGATTATTTAATAGAATCATATTTTTTACTCCACAAATTAGTGATTTTGAAAACGAATCGTTTAACGAGTTAGAAAATGTATATAACGAACTGACTTTAGAAAATTTAGAAGAAGTAGAAAAACTTTGTCAGCAAGAATACGAACAAGGAGAGCAGACATTAATTGTATTTGATGATATGGGAGCCAACTTTCGCAAATCCCAAAAAGTTCAGACGAAGTTAGAAGAATTTACCTATAATCATCGCCATATGGGAGCGTCTGTATTCTTCGCAGCCCAAACATATGTCTCACTCAGTCCAGGTATGAGGAAGTCTGCTCGTCTATTGACATTGTTCGCAATGGATACGACTATGGAACGTGAAAAGGTAATGGGAGATTTACCTATAAAAAAGGACCAGCATGATGCGTTATATAATTACGTATTTGAATCAGGTAATACAGATAAGAAAGGTAAGAAGTTAAGGAATACTATGTTTATAGATAAATCAAAGTTGAGACAACCTAAAATCGTATATTATAAAAATTTTGACCTCATAGAAATGAAATAATGATATATAGTATATGGCTGTAAAAAAAATGGTTAAGAAAAGTAAACCTAAGAAACGTCAGGTTAAACGTCCAACCCAAAATCAATCTGTTAAACAAACGGTAATCATTCAACAAGCACCAGCACCTAAACGTAGGAGGCGTTCTGCTCCAAAGAAGTCAGCACGAGACAAATTTGATGTCCCAAGTTCAGGGTTAGGTGTAGTAACCAATCTTATTGAAAAAATTGTTAATCTACAATCCGAACAGTCTAAAGTCAATAAAGGACTTACACAGATTCAAGAAGACAAAGAATTACTAAAAATAGAAGATGCTCCTGCTCCACAAACGGTTACTTCTATTGAACCACCAGATGCTACTAAAAGAAGTGAATCTTATATGAGTAATGTGCCTTCAGTTACAGGAACAACATTTAGTGTTAAAACAGGAGTATCCAGAAGTTCTTCGCAAGATTTATCTGGATTTCCAAAATCTATTCTATCTAACCCAATATCTAAAGTAAAAAATTTATCCTCTTTAACAGATACAAAGACCACTAAAGCCAAACCTTTTTTTCAATCTGCTATGATTTCAAGAAAAACACCAGAGACAAAATCTAACCCAACACCTAAAGTAGAAGGGTTAACCTCTTTAACAGATGAAAAAACAACGAAAGCAGACCCAACTCTACCTGAACCATTAGATATGCCCCCACCTCCACCATTGAAGAGACAATCATCAGCCGAACGAGCGGTTCAGTCCGCAAGGGATATGTTTTCATCTGTGGTTACCTCAATCACTTCTAAAAAAAAGATTGAACCTAAAAAATACGATGAACTGAAGACCAAACCTAAAGAAAAAAAGAAAGTGGAACGAAAAGATAGTTTAGACACCCCACCAGATGGTAGTTCAGGCGGTCATAAACCCGAAAAGGAATTAACCACTGTATCAAGGTATAGGACCATGGAGGAGACAGAAGCCAAACTTTTACGATATAAAAATGAAATGGAACAAGCAAAGGAAGAATTAGATTTAAATCTTGATGATAATCAAGATAAAATTGTAAAAAAAAACTATAAGAAAGCAGTAGCCAAATATCAAGATTTTAAAGAAAAGATTGAAAATAAAAAGATGGGAAAACAAGATGTAGATGCTAAAGAAACACCTAAAAGTAAATTATTAGAAAGGAAGAAAAAACAAGATGAACGTGGTGCGGAAGAACGTGGTGCGGAAGAACCTAAAAAGAAAAAGATTACTATAAAAACCGATAAAGAAAAAGACGAACAAGCCCTTAAAAAATTAAAAGATTTTGCTGATGATAAACAAAGACGATATGATAGAACACAAAATCCAGATGGAACAGATAATGCTGGATTTGCTGATTCAACCATAACTAATTATAGGTCACAAGCAAAACGAGCAAAAGAGAATTATGAGGACGCTTTAGCAGAGTTTAAAAAAGACCACCCTTAAAACGGGTTAAACGAAATCTTTGGCTTACGAACATACTTACGTTTAGGTTTAACTGGTTCTTCTACAGGTTCTTCTACTGGTTCTTCTACTGGTTCTTCTACCTTCTTCTTTCGTGTCTTTTTTACTTCAATTTCTGGTTCAACTACCTTTTTATCTTTCATTTTCTTGGTAAGTTCTACAGGCTCTTCGATTACTACCTTCTTCTTTCGGGACTTTTTAACCTCAATCACTGGTTCGGCAACAACTTTATTACGCTTTGCCTGTTTGGCTTCACGAGCCTTGGCTAACCTATCACGAAGGACTTGTTTTTGTTCGTCTGATAGAGATTTTCTTTCTTTCTTAACAATTTGTGGTTTTACCTCTTGTTTTACAACTTCATTTTCAGATTCTGATTCAGATTCAGAGGAATATACAATTTTGTGAGACATAGTTATAATATAGTGATATTTTATGGATATTGTGACATTTCTAACTTTAATTAAGGGAATTGAATATACAGTTACGATTATTAAAATTGGTTACAGGTGGTATGTATATGCTGATATAGCAAAAAAAATTGGTTATTATGAAGACGGGAAACTGATTTACGAGACAATTAAATCACAATCTCACAGAAAAAATAAAATGAATATATATATGGGTAAATTCTATAAGAGTCTTATAGGTTGTGCTAAAGAACTTACTATTCTAAAGTTAGAACGAAGGGTCGCAAAACGAGAACGTGAAGTTGAACTATTACATCAGGCACGGAAGGAAAAGGCACGTCGTGATGAATGTAAAAATGAGAAGAGTTTATTTGAATCGGGTTATTTAAAGGATAAACTCTCTCAGCATTATATCCGCTGTGACGAGTTACTGCTTGATATTCATAAGGCACTTTGTCTCAAGAAGCCATCGTCTAAACAAGTGTATGACCGTCTAATTCTTAACCCAGATCAAGACGAACTGGAGGAGCATGACTTCGATGAAATTAAAAAGGACCTTATTTACGTGAGGGTTCTGGATAGGGTTACGGGTGAGGCGTTTATATCTTGTCTGCTTAAAGAACCTGTCTATGCTCCAGAATCTATCCTGTGGCTTCAGGCTAAATCTAAAAAGTTATATAAAGTAGATACAAAAACGATTGAACATGAACATCCTATTGCCAAGGTTCAGCAATAAATAAAAAACAATATAAAAACATATTATAATATATATTAAGATGGTTTGTTATTCTAAATCCGTCATTTATAAAATCATTTGTAATACCGATAAAACTTTGATTTATATTGGCTCGTCTTGTAGTTTTACTACGAGGAAGAGTCAGCATAAATCTGTTTGTTATAATCCTAATGATAAAAATTATAATTTACCTCTTTATAAAATGATTAGAGACAATGGAGGCTGGGACAACTTTAGAATGGTGATTGTTGAGGAATATCCATGCGAGACAAAATTACAACTCCATATTCGTGAGGAACAATTACGTGTAGAATATAACGCAAATATGAATGCTTATAGTGCTTATACAAATAGAAAAGAATATGATATAGAATATAGAAAAAATAATAAAGAAAAAAAAAATGAATATAATAAAGAACATTACAAAAATACTAAAGAAAAAATTCTTGAAAAACTGACTTGTGAATGCGGTTGTGTTATTGTAAAACAAAAAATGAATAGGCATTTACAATCAGACAAACATAAAAAATTGATTGGAAAAGAATAATACTATAGTATAAAATGAATCAACAAGTTATTGATAATGCGATTTCATATTTAGGAAAAGATGTTGTTATTAAACCGTCTAATCGTGAGTCCAAGAAATTTATGGTTCTAAACCCTACTACAGGTAAATACATTCATTTCGGACAAAAGAATTCTTCTGACTTCACAATCCATAAAGATAAAGAGAGACAAAGATTATATTTAGCAAGGGCAACTGCTATTAAGGGAGATTGGAAGAGTAACAAATATTCACCAAACAACTTATCTATTAATATTTTATGGAAGTAATTGTTTTCGTAAAATTGATATAAAAAAATATATGTATATAGTATAAATGGATTTTCCTCAATACATTAAGAATTTGGCTTTAGCAGAACCAACAAAGGTAGTTCATATCAACAACATTAACAAGATTACACCAGAGGTATTAGAATTACCACTGAAAGAGTCAGTGAAATATATTCAAAAGAACTTTAGTGAGAACCAGCAGTTTCAACTCTATAAGACTTTATCTAAATTTTATTTATTTAAGAATCGAATGGACGACAGAGACAAATTAATGGAAGTAACCAAAGTGTTAAAAGAAAAGATGACAAAGAAACAACAAGAAAAGACATGTAAGGTGAAGACAAATGTTGAAGAAGGAAATATCAAGAATAGAGAGCAGTTATTAGAAGCATTAAATACTTTATATACCGAACAACAATACAAAAAGTATATTATCAATTATCTACTATTATATTTTAATGTTCGTAACCAAGATGTAGATGTAGAACTGATTACTAAAAAATCCGATGTGAAGGACGGCAACTATTTATTAATCCGAAAAAAACAAATAGTTTATATCCGTAACCACTACAAGACCATGTACAAATACGGACAAAAGTCCTATACCATCACAGATAAAAAATTTGTATCCGCTGTAAATAATTACCCAGAGACAAAACTTCTTCATACAAATAACATTGCCCGTGAGGTTCGTAATAACACGATTGATAAGCTGTCTGAATCACAACTAACAAAGATTACGATGCTGGAGATGAAGACAAATGAATTACAAGCGATTAGTGATTCAAGAGGAACAGATGTCAAAACATTACTAACCAGTTATAGTAATTGTTAAAAATTAGACCATCTATATAAAATTGATAAGATTTTTTTTATAGTTCTAAGACAGAGTTACTCTAAAAAAACAAAATGGCTACTGAAACAAACAAAATCATTCATGAAGACGAAAGCGACGACGATGAAAGCGACAGTGAAAGCGACAGTGAAAGCGAAAGCGACAGCGAAAGCGACAGTGAAAGCGACAGTGACAGTGACAGCGACAGTGAAAGCGACAGTGAAAGCGACAGCGAAAGCGACAGCGAAAGCGACAGCGAAAGCGACAGTGAAAGCGACGATGAACCCAAGACAATTGAACCTAAAAAGTTTGAGTTTAATGATGATATATGGGGTGAAATTATGAGTTATGTAGCACCATCAATTGAAAATGTCCTTACCAAGTGGGGTATTGATAAATTACACGACCTATATAAAAAAACACATAAAAAACGTTTTACGAATATGAAGGCATCGTCAATTCCGTTAGAAAAACGAAGACTCGTATTATTGAAACCACTAATGAAATATCATCATAAATATAATCTGTATAATTACATTGAACCCATCAAAAAATCAGAAAAAAAATCAGAAGATAAACCAATGGAATTATCTGTCGGTGATAAAGTCACGTATCGTGGTGATGGGTGGTGGAATAGACGTGATGGTGGAATCATTCTTAAAGTTAATAAAAAATCATACACTGTTCAGTTCTATGAAAGCAGAGAAATACACTATAATCTTCATACGTGGGAAGACAAAATTCCTTCATTTAAAAAAACTGTTAGTAAGGTTACACCAGTCGACGACTATAGGTTAGTGACATTTTGGGACGAAAATAGATAAAAAACATTCGGGAACATAAAATTGATAAGATTTTTTTTATAGTCCTAAAACAAAATGGACGACGAGGACGAATATGAATATACTGCTTATGGTTACGACGAAGAATACGGAATTAATGTTGCTGGTGGTGGATTAGGTAATGGTAATGCTTGTGCTTATGTTAAAGAAAACAATAATGAATATTGGTATTATGAATATGGTAAATACCCGAGAGGTTGGAAAATAGGAACTGAGATTGACTGGGACGAAGAACATTGTAGTTTCAATATTATACCATAGAATATAATATTGAATTAATATTTTTTATATATATATATGAATATCATACAAGGAGATATACACGAGGTTATTAAAACATTAGAGACAAATTCTATTGATTTTATTTATAACGACCCACCGTTTGCTACAACTGAAAATGAATGGGATAAACCTTTAGACTGGGAATATATGTTTAAGGAAATGTATCGTGTTTTAAAACCAAATGGTTGTATTGCTTTACATTGTTCTATGCCATTTACTTATGATTTAATTAGAGTAGAGAAACCTAAATATCATTATATATGGATAAAAGATAAAAGCACAAACTTCTTTCATGCTAAGAAACAACCTTTAAGAAAACAAGAAGAAATATTAATTTTTTATAAGAGACAACCTACCTATAACGCTCAAATGGTTGGGGATACATTTTATAAAACAGGACGGGCTGGGAAGTCTAATTATTTTGGTAATAGAACAAAAACTAAAGTAGAGACAACTGAAGGACACGTGGGTAAATATCCTACAAATGTTTTAAATTATCCGAGACATATTCGTGGAGCATCTACAAGACCTGATGAGTTAGTAGATTTTTTTATTAAGACCTATAGTAATGAAGGTGAAACTATATTAGATTTAACATGTTATAATGGATTAACAGGTCATAGATGTATTGAATTAAATAGGAAATATATAGGAGTAGATCTAAATCCAGTAGTAGAGACAAATGGAATTTAAGAATTTAAGAATTTAAGAATTTAAGAATTTAAGAATTTAAGAATTTAAGAATAAAGTATTCTCCCTAATCCCTTTTATTTTTTTACTTTTTTTACTCTTTTTTTTTCCTCTTTTTATTAGAGGTATTATCCTATAGGATAATACCTCT
>Ga0209092_10001942_pt1 | contig 19524 bp, 9 predicted proteins | sample FraStrMetagenome_FD_187446 | JGI IMG/M metagenome (GOLD analysis project Ga0209092, IMG submission 187446) | Marine eukaryotic phytoplankton communities from Arctic Ocean - Fram Strait ARC3M Metagenome (SPAdes) (version 2) | ecosystem: Environmental > Aquatic > Marine > Oceanic | place: Fram...
GCACTGTGCCATCTAAATAAACTAGAAAATGATATCCAATATCAGACCAACCTCTATCTAAATGCCATCTTCTTACATCTTCTACAGTGGTATGTCTACCTTCAGGAGTTGCTGTACAATGAACAATTACCTTATCAACTTTTTTCATTTAGTTTCTTTTTAAAACACTTCTTTTAAGAACGTTTCTTTTTAAAACATTTCTTTTTAAAACTTTATTACCACTAGTACTTTTTTCTTTTTTATCTTCATCTTCAATACCTAACTCCCAATCAGACCAACCGCCAATCAATGCCATTCTTTGCCAAACCTCTAAATCTTCTCTACTAGAGTCTTTAATGTTGTTTATTTTCTTAATAACTCTATCTAGTGGTATATTTGTAGCTGCTGAAACAATGTTTCCACCAGCTAAATAAGCAGGGTTGTCTAAGCCAAAACCACCTTCAGCCATTTCTTTTTTATCCCAAGAATAGGATCTAGCAGCGTTGCTCATTTTAGCTAATTTAGAAGATATAGGAGGAGATATTTTTATAAACTCTTTAACAACCTTTTCCATTTTAGGATTTTTCTTAGCGTCTTCTTCAAGAAATTTAATTGATGCGTTTTTTACAACTGAAAACACAGCTCCACCTAAGCCAGTTCCTCTTAATATAGAATCAAGCATACCGTTAACTATTTTTATTTGCTTACCTTCTTTTGTTTTAGCATAATCATCTTCATCTTCTTCGTCTCCAAACGCTACTGCAAATAAAGCTTGTTGTAAAGCGTTAAAAACTAAATTCTGTGCAAATCCATAATAAACTATCTTAGATATATTAACCTTAGCACTGCCACGGCCATTCTTAAGGTCAGAGGCAGCTTTTTTTATCAACCTAGCATACTGTGCTGGGGTGTTTGCAAAAGCTAATATAACACGACCTAAAGGACCTGCTTGTTGTTGGCTTATTCTATCAGGCCTGCTAGATTGTTGAGACTCTTCAGCTATTTCTCTAAAATCTCTCATGGCTTGTTTTTTAGCAGCTTCTTCACTCATACCTGATTTTACTAAAGCGTTGTATGTATTTCTATAAAAAGTAGATCCACCAGACGCGATTGCAAAGCTATCAGCTATTTGTGTTGGTGTAAAACCTAGTTTAAGCAGTTTGTTTATAACACCTCTAACACCTCTTTCTTTAGCAATATTGGCAATATCTGCTTCATTAACGTTGAATTTTAAACCATCTCTTCTTTCTACTAAAAAATCAGAGTTAAATAACATTTTAAAGTCTTTCCAATATTGAGGTTGATTAGCAAATGCTTTACTAGCAGCAAATATATTATTAACTCCAAAGTTTATAAAGTTTACAGCTGAAAGTGTTTGAAGCACAGCGGATCTAGTATTAAAAAACATAATAGCTCCAATAGAACCAGTTAACCAATCTGTTAGTCTTCCTGTTAAATTGTCCCCGCTAATTGTTTTATTTCTACCTGTTGCCATTCTGTTTAAAATATTCTCTAAAGCTAACCTGTAAGGTTTTCCGTAAGCTGCTTGCAATTTATTTAGATTCTTTTCAGAGAATATAACATCAACATTTTGTTGCCATTGTTCTAAATACTGCTTTCTTTTAGTAGTGTTTAAAGTTTCAAGTAAATCAGTTGTTATAGTACCTGTTGTCCAAGAATCTTTTGGTTTAACATATTCAGTGCCCTTGTTTAGCTTCATTACTTCTTCAGCAAATATCCTTAACTCATTGTCTTTGTTTACTATGTCGGTTAATTCTTTTAAATCCTGCTTAGATATACCTGGTACATCCATACCTAGTTGATTCCATATATAAACTCTAACAGCTTGCTCTCTAGTAAAAGGCTCTCCTGGTATTTTCTTTTTTAAATCTCTAGGAACTATTTTTAACTCTTTTTTTAAAGCTTTAAAATTTCTACCTAAAGCATTTCTATCTCTAGTAATACTTTCCATAGCTCTAGCATAGGGATTTAATAAATGTTTTTTATACCAAGCCATTTGACTATCACCTATCGAGCCTTTACCTAACGTAGAATACAATAAGCCTACAAAATCTTCTGCTGATGGGGGAATAAAGAAATTAAACCTACCTTTATTAGCACCTACAACTTCTGCCTTAACCTTAGCGTAATTCTTTTCAGCTGCAATACCTGTTTTGTTTTCTATAATTTTATTAAAATCAGCGTCTAAACTTTTGCTAAATTTAACCTTAGCTAATTGAACCTTTGATTTAACGTCTATTTTACTTAACACATCTTTAACAGCTTTAACGTTTCCTGTGTGATCGTCTGCAAAGTAAAAGTCATTATAACCTTCAGATGCTTTACCCATAATCCACCCAGCTTTAGCCGCGGGAGCTCCATCACCTAGACCAGTAATATTAGCAAGTGGAATATCTAATCCCATGCTAGCTAAGAATTCTTTAATTGGTCCAGCTGCGTTAGCAGGTCTTGCCGTTAAAACAAACACATCATCAGTTCCACGTTTGTCCGCTATGATTTTAGCTACATCTAGTAGTGGTCCTTTAGTTCCTTGCATTACTTTACTAAACTCAGAAAAATCCCATTTAACTCCTTTAGCTTCCATATTACCTGCTTCTTTAGCAAATGTAGCAGCATCTATTTTACCGGTAGTTCCATCAGGCATTGTGTATAGCACATTACTCTTAGTCTGAGCTAGTGTGTCATCAAAGTCAAACACTCTAATCTTTTTAACAGGAGCATATAAATCTCTAGCTATATCTAAAGCTTTGTCTGTTTTAGCTAACGCGTCTATACCTTGTTGAATTGTTATTCCTTTAGAATATTTTATAATTTTAGGAAGCATAGCGTTATTAGACTCCGCTGCTTTAGTAACAGTTTTTATAGCATCAACAAATTTTTGACCAATGATTTTACCATTATCTTTAGGATCAATGCTTTTTATAGCTACTATTGACTTAGCTCCAAAAGTTCTTACATTGTAATATCTTCTATAAGAAGAGTCACCGTCTAAATAGTTGAATGGCATAGCAGCTTCAAGACCCATAACCTCTAAAACTTTATCCATTGTTTTAGGTATTACAGCTACAGTATATTCTTTGTATAATTGATCTACTTTGCTAGTTCTAGCTTCACCCTCGTTATTCATATAAAAATCTACTAGCTTAAGTAAAACATAGTTAGTAGGTATCATATGTTCATACCTAAGATCACCAACAGCTACTCTAGCTCCTTCGTATATGTACTTTAAATTAGCAGCTCTTTTAATAGGACCTTGCATATTGCTTTTCATAGAAGCCATTAGCATGGCTAGATCTTGTTTGCTATATATAGATTTTGCATCTTTTATCTTATCAACCATAAAGTTCATCATAAGATCAATAGACTCTCTGGCTTCTTTAGCCTGTTTTTTTCTACCAGCAAAGTCTCTATCTTTTAAAGCCGCAGCAGAAGACTCTGCAAATAATTCAAAATCAACCTCTACGCCATTAATGGTTTGCTTGTTTTTTACTTGACCAGAAGGTGTTAGTTCTATGTTTTCTAAACCTTTTATTTGTGTAACCGCGTTTTTTATAAAATCACCAACGTTTTCAAACACTTGATATCTTGGTGTTTTACTTTTAACGCTTGAGTCTACAATGTTTCCGTCTTTGTCTACTTTAAACTTGCCATCACCTATTTTACTGCTTGTAGCATACATTCCTTTATAGTAGGAAACCATAAGCTTAGCAACTTTAGCAGGTGACATACCTGTGTTTATTAAATGATTACCTAGCTCTTTTATAAATAGTCTTTGTCTAACTATATTATCTTTGTTATCAAAAAGAGTAGTCATTTTAGTTTTACCTAAATCTAACAACTTCATAATGTTAGCATCTGTTTCAGTAGCCTCTACCGCGTTGTATAAAAACCTGTTTAAGCTAACCTCTGGAAGTGTTTTAGTGTTTTTATATTGAACCTCTATATTGTCGTATAACTTAGAGTATTTATAAAGATCTTTAGCTATTTCCGTTAATTTAGGAAATTTATCTCCAAGAATAGGTTTCATAACCTCTCTTATTTGTTTCCAAGCATCTTTATTATTTAAGTCTATATTGGCATTATCTAAAGACTTACCTATGTCGTTTAATTTAGTGTAAAACTCTTGCTTGTATCCTAAGTCTAAATCTCTAACTGCTTTACTAAACTTCATAGTAGAAGGTCTATCTATCTTCTTAGAAACTTTCTCTGTAGTCTGTCCTTTATCTAAAAACTCTCTCTTTGTAGCAACGTCTTTGGTTTGAATAGTCTCCATAGTTGCGTCAAAAGCAAACTCTTCAGCTAGTGCTTCGGCTAAAGCATCTTTTCTAGTACCTTTAGTAGATGTACCTACTTCACTGCCTAAAAAATATTTTATAAACTCTGCTTTTGATATTGGTTTTTTCTTAGATATTGGATTACCTTGAGCTGTTTTTTCTCTTTTTCGTTTTCCACTACTATCTAGCACGGGCTCTACAAAAGCCTTAAACCTCTTATTCATTACACTTTGAGGTATAACTTCAAATATAGTTTCAAAGTTGTCTCTTAAGAAAGTCTCATAAGCTGCTCTACTACCCATAACATCTTTAGCCATGGTAGTTTTTAACTCTGTTCTAAAAGCCTTCTGTAAAGCCATCTTAAACTCACGCGAGTCAATATCTGGTAGTTTAGTTCCGAACGTCTTAGATACAGCGTCTCTAACTTTCTGAGTTACTTCAGGGGTTAATTCTATCTTTTTTCTTAAGCTTTCTCTTTCTTTTGTAGGTTCTACAGTTTCTGCTTCTAAGTTAGCATCTTCATCTAATACAGAAGTTGCTTCTTCATTTAGTTCTTGAGTAAACTGACTTTGCTCGTCTTTACCTAGTATTCTATCAGCTATCTCTACATACCTTTTAAAACCAGTTTTTGTTGAAAAAGAATTGTTTATATAACCAGATAAAGGTGCTGTTTTTATTTTATCTGCTTCTTTTTGTTTTCCTTGCTTAATTAAACTCTGCCTTTCAGTTTCTTGTTTTTCAACGTAAGCTGGGTAATCCATGACAGTTTCCATCATACCTCTTTTACCCGTAAGTATTTCGTCTTTTAATTGATCTTTAAACTCAGAGAACTTTGGTCTATTTCTATAAGAATCCGCTAAACCTTTCGCTGTAGGTTCCATTAAATCAACTACATCCATTAAAGCAGCATCGCCTTGAGTTTCGTAAAGCTCGTTTACTTTAGCTGAGTCTTCAGCTGATAAAGAAAATTTATTAATATCTTCTTCTTCTGGAGAAGCATCCACAGCAACATTATCTTCAATACTTTTTTGAAAATTCTCAGCAAACTTAAATACATCTTCAGCGGTTTTTAAATTAAACATCCAGCTAGAATCTCCAAATATGCTGTTAGACACACCGTTTATAAAGCCTCTAAGAGAAGGTATATTGCTAATATCTTCTCTATTAAAAACACCTAAAGCTATAGCGTTGTTTATTTGAGCTAATATCTCTTCTGAATCAACCTTAGCTCCACCTCTTTCTCCAGACTTTAAAACGACCTTACCTCTACCACTTGTTTTGTATGCTTCAAATCTAGCAATTAAGTTGTTGTATTCTTTTTCGCTTATTTGACCTAACTCTTTTTTGTTTTTTAAAACCGTAATAGCTTCATCAACAGCAGCTATAGACATTTTGTCTAATTCACCTCCTTTAGTTATGCCGTTTGCTTTATTAAACAAGTGAAACAACTCTTCTAATGGCGCTATAGCAGCATACTTACCATCAACAAAGTTGTTAGCGCTTGCTAGACCCTGCTTAATAGAGGCTTCATTAATAACTATGCTATTACCTATAACAGCAGCTCTAGCTCCATTTTCAAACCCAGCTTTTACCTCAGCAATAGCTTGTTCACTAAAACCAGCAAGATCTGAATCTAAATTACTTATATCTTTTATTGATATATATTTCCCGTTTTTAGGCATTAATGACATTGCTGTGTCTTGATAAAAATCAAAAAGACCAGAGTAATATTCAAACTCCCCGTTCCTATTTTGCAAGGGGCCATCATTTTCTTCAAAAAATGCGGCAGCTTCTTCTCTTAATTTTCTATTCTTAGCGTTTAATAAAGACTCTTTTTGAGTAATTACATTGTCTAATTGTTCTTGAAGCCTTGCTTTAGCTTTTTGCCCTTCTGAAGTAGTAGAGCCTTCACCTGAAGCTCCTAGTTTATATAATTCATTACCTATCTCTCTAGCTTGACGACTTAGATCTGCAGCTTTATCTATTTGATCAGACGTCATATATCTTAACTTATGCAAAGATATAGCATCATTCAAAGCTAGCTTTTCTAGTATTTCTGCTTTTCTAGTTCTAGCTAACAACTGTTCAGGTTTAGACATGTTAGGCGTTGCGGCTGATAGATTTACTAATTCAACTACTAATTCTTGATTTGCTTTTAATTCACTTTTTATTCTAAACTCGTTTTTTAATATGTTTACAACATTTCCAGCTGTTTTAGGAGCCATTATGCCTCCAGAAGTAACAAGAACGTTAGCTATAAAGTCTTTGTCTAATCCATCTATAAGAGATTTATTTTCACCAAGGACTATTATGTCAATACCGTTATGAGCTATTTGCGTAACACCCTCTTCTAATAACTCTACTGCTCCACCTTTAACTAAAGGGCTTAAACCTGATACTACTTTACCAGTTACATTTGCCGCAAAATTAATAGGTCTACCATAAACTTCTTTTTTAAACGCCTGTTTTCCCATGCTTTTAGCTACACGAGAAGCTCCAGTCACTAGTTTTAAAGAACCTAAAGACTCAGCTAATGTTTCAGCTGTACCAAAAGCAAAAGATGTAAAAGCTTTTTGTGTTAAACTAAAGCTACTAATTCTTTCTAACTCGTCAATCTCATCTTGTAGTTCTTTTTTCTTAGCAAGATCTTCAGTGCCCTGCATAGCAGACCTTAATTTTACTAATTGAAGCTTAGCGTTAGCCTCTGTAAGTTCTATGTCTCCAAACTTACCACCAGTTCCTCCACCAAAAAACGCGCCTCTTGCTGTATACATAGCCGCGGTTCCCCAAGCTCTTTGAGATTGTAAAGCTGCTTTTTTAGCTGCAAAAGTACCTATTTTAGCGGCTGACTTTAAAGCTATACCACCTTTAATAGCTGCACCACCCGGTATAAACGTTGTCACTATAGAAGGTGAATTATCTGCGAATGCTTCAGTGAACCAATCAAAGTAACCAATATTGTTATTGCCAATGTCGTCAAGTTTTAAGCTTTCTGGTATTGTATTTTCTCTTTTGCTTGCTATTTGTAGATTGTAATTTTGATTAGCCTGACGCATTGTTTCAACAGCATCATCAAACATAGGGGCGTAAGCAGCACCTTGAATGCCCATAGCCTGCTCTATACCTCTTAACCCAACTTCTTTTATAAGAGTTCCAAAGTTGTTGTACATGTCTTTTATAAAAAATTCTTCCATAGCCATACCAGCCCTAGCGCTAAAGCTGTAATCTAAAGAAGCTGCTTTTTCAAGAATAAACCTATCATCTAACTCTTGTGATTTAGATTTAAAAGTTTCAAACTCTGAGTTTACGAGTTGTTGTTGTTTAACTATAGAATTGTATCTTTCTGTAAACTTACCAGCTGCATATTCTGAGTTGATAGCATTACCTTCAACCACTAACTCGTTGTATTGGTCTACCTTTTCTTGTGAATCAGGCTTACCTATTTCTTCTATTCTACGTTTTACATCTAAAAACTTTTCTTCAATTACAGCTGCGTCTTCTTGATAAGAAGCGTATTGCTCTTTGTTTTGAGCAGCCATGCTCTCTATTTTGTTTTTTTGAAACTCAAGATAACCCTCAGCGTCATCTACAGTGTCAATAGGTGCATCTCCAAAAAATCTTTGAACGTTTTCAGGAACATTTCTTAACTCTTGTTCAGCTATTTGCTTTGATATTCCATACCTAGCCTGTGATCTACCTTCTTGAATTAAAGCTTGATTCTCTGAAGTGCCATCGCTTATTAGCTGACCAGTTTCTTGATATTGCTGATACTGCTTGTATTTCTCAGGACCTAAATAACTTTCTATTGGTTGGTATTCTTTGCGAGTTTTAGGCATTTCACTAGCACCACCAAAACCACCACCCCTTATGCTCATTGGAGCATCTGTGTCTATAACAGTTTCAAAAGGTCTAGCTGAAAGATTGAAATAATCGTTAGCTTGCTTTTCTGTTATCTGCTCTTCAGTTATATTAGCTTGAAGGTTTGATATTCTTTTAAATTCTTCCTTATATGCAGCTTTACCAACAGCGTCCATGCGGTCTTGGTAATTGTTATATCTTTTAGATATCCTATTTACATCTACATCAACTTTCTGTGACTCAACTTCTATTTCAGTTTGTTCAGGTAATCTATTTGAAAATGAATCCACAAAACCACTTTCCAAAACTGATTCCATATCTCTTTCCGGTGCTTCTAACGGACCCGACGGAGCACTTGCACTTACTACACCGTCTGTTGTCTTTGCTAAGCCCTCTGAAGGCTCAAAGTTTTCTATAACAATTCTAATATTGTCTTCGGTTTCGCCAGCTTCAACCATTCGTTGAACAATTAATTCTAATTCGTTCATATTACTTTTGTTTGTATTTGTCTATCAAGTCTTGTGCTTTTTTATTAGCACTAGCTATTTCTCTAGTACTTAAAGGTCTGTTTTCTTTTCTATCTTTTAAATAAACTTTAATAGCATCTCGAACAGCTTCACCTGCAGCATCATTTCCATACATGTCCTCTGCAACAGCATCCATTAGAGTTTCTAATTCATCTTGGCTATTTAAATTAAAAGAATCTTCTTTTGACGTTATCCCAGTTTGTGTTGTAGAAACGTCAGTTGTTATAATCACATCATCACCACTAAATCTTACATTAGATATTGGTTTTCCATTAAACCTCTTGTTTTTCAAAAAGTCACCATTTTTTTCTTGCCCAGATTTTAGTATTTTGTCGGCTATTTGTTTAGCTCTTTTGTTAGCTAAAGATTGATTTTCACCTCTAGTAATCTGGCTAGCTGTAGGTTTTTCTTTGGTTGGAGATTGATATCCTTCTTTTCTTTTTATATTAGCTGTCGGATTCCAGTATTTTTTATCTTCTCCTTCTCCAGTTGTTTCAAGAGAAGATAGTAATCCAGTTGTTTCAGCGAATAGAGCTTTTTCAGTAAAAGCAGTGGCTAGCAAGTCTCTTTGTTCTCTAGGGTTTTTTATATTATTAAAATCATTCCAAGAAATGTCTCCAGTGAAACCTTCTAGAGAAACTTCCCAGGTGTTTTTCATATAGTTTCTAGAGTTTGTTGCAAGAACTCCATCTGCCGTACCTACAAATATTTCTTTTCTTAATTGATTTCTAAGAGCACCTACAGATATTTCTTTAGCAGCTATCATCTGATACTCACCTCCCTTAATATCTACGTCTTGTACACCTTCCATTAAAAAACCAGCTTTTATACCCTCTTTACCTGCAGCATAAGTGTTAGCTTGTAACATAGCTTCTTTAAAATTAGGTACTGGAGATATAAGACCTGAATCTACATCATCAGCCTTCATGTAATCTGTAGCATTTAGTTTTAAAGAAAAAGCTTTACCATCTTCTCTTTTGCCGGAAATAGATAAAACAAGATCCTCATTATATTCATCAAAGCTGAGATCTACATTTGACGTGTCTTGAAATTTGTTTTGATTGTTTAATATGTTAATAGCAGATAAATAGTCTAAAGACTCATCTGTGTCTTTTCCATTAACAATATAACTACCTTCTTGACCGTAAACGCTAGGTGCTTGTTGCTTCATTTGAGAAGTTTCATTTAGTAAAGCTCCCGAGAAACCAGCCATTAGGCTAACTATTGTTTCTGCATTTTTTATTTGCTTTTGATATTTTCTTCTAACTTCTTGGTCTGTTTCGTTTAGCAAGCCTATTTTAGCGTCAGCAGCTGATTGTATATTTGTATTTAGAATTGCGTGTATTTGATCGTCTAAAGGAGCTACAGATTTTACTGACTTCTTTAAATCAGAAACTTTATCATTCCAATAAACCTCTGTTTGATTAACTGTCTCTCGCATCAATTCTAGCTCAGACTGTTTTTTTATACGATTATCGTCGAAAGCTTTGGCTATATCCTCACCAGCACCTTCTATCATCTTTCTAGTTCTTTCGTTTTGTAATTGTATAGAGTACTCGCTCATGTTAAGCTATTTTTTTAAATTCAACGTCAATTTGTGAATAGTCTACTAAATTGTAGCCATCAAAAGGAATTACAGCTTCTTTAGGTATTTCATCAGACATCACGCCTTGAAAAATACCTTCACCTAAACCCTTGTTAATATATTCAAAAGAATAAATATTTAACCCGCTTTTTGAAGTGTCAATTAGTTTTATGTTTTTCTTAAATCTTCTATCAGACACTGCTGCACTAGCTATGCCTCCTACAGCACCAATACCAGCTCCATAAGCAGCATTTTGATTAGCTCTTGCTTGAGAAGCGTTAGATTCCTGTTGAGCCTGTTGGCCAGAAAGTCTATTAAGCTGTTGCATGTCTCTAGTTTCTTGTTCTGCGTATTGAAATTGTTCACCAGCGGCTTCAGCTTGCTGTATTCTTTGAGCTTCAGACATTTGTATATTTTGCTGTCTTGTAGCTTCACCAACTTTAGCGTCTATTAATTGTGCCTCGCCTTGAGCTGCTAGCTTTTGGTTTTGTGCCTCTTGTTTTTCTATACTAGCAGAAACACCTCTTTTACTCTGTAAAGCAGCTTGCGCTAAAGCAGTGGCACCACCGGCGCTTGCGCCACTAGATCTTAAGGTATCTAGCGTATTTGCTAATGCTATATCTGCTTCTTCAGCTTGAAACTCTGCAGCTTGCGTAGCAACGCCTAGGTTTAAATAAGGGTTAGACATCATGCTAGATAGGTCAGTTGCCATACTACTAACATCTTCAAAGTTAGCGTAAGGATTTGGAATAGCTTGTCTGTTAGCTTCAATGTGAGCTATTTGAGCTGCTTTTCCAGCCGCATCATTTCTAAAACCCTTAGCTGCTTGCTTTTCTTGGTGACCTGCCACCACAGAACCTGCAATCGCAACTGTTCCTGCAACTATTGCTGTTACTACTGCCATAATTTATATGTTTTTAATTAATTCATAAGATGGTTCCGTATCAGCGGTCCAACCTAGTTTTTTGTGTGTTTCTATTAAATGTTTATTTCTTCCTATAGAAAACATATGTGATTTACCTAAACCCTTACATGTTACCTCTGCAGTTGTTATAAGCAATTCTAGAGCCTCTTTACGGTCTTTATCTCTATATTCTGGATCTGATACTATCCATTCTAATAAAACAGCGTCAGAGTTAGTTATATACAAAAATCCAGCAACAATTGGTTTACCATCTTTTTCTACCATGAGCCCTCCTTTACCGTTATCAGGTAAAAAAGATTTTGGTGGGTTTGTCCATTTAGGCCAAGATTCCCACCATTTACAAAGAGTATTCCAGTCGTCTTCATTTAACAACCTAGCTTCTAATTTTTTCATTTAATTTAATTTAATTTAATATGATGACTCTACGTAGTTTGATGAAACTGCATAAAGTTCTTTTTTACCAGTTGGATTTGTGGTATCATCAACCGTAAGCGTGGCTGTAGCAAATAAACCTTTTATTCCAGACATTTGATTTCCAAATATAATCTCCTCAGGTCTAGGTGCACTATCATTTATTAAGTTAGCCACATATTTGTTTTCTTTTCTATCAAAACCAGACCTATAAACTAAGTTACCAGTTGTTAAAAGACTAAACCATACACTATCCGTAGGCTGATAAAGCACGTCATTAGACACTATGTAAGCGCCTTCTTCGTAACTTGAAACAGGTTTTGCTGTGTCTGTAAAAGATTGATTTGTACCTCCAACAAAAGTATCAAACTCTTGAGCATCAGAAATCAAGCTCGTTAGCTTCCAGCCATTAGTACCTTCATAACCTATTGTGTTAAAGTTTTTAGAAAGTGAAACACTTGGATTAAATATAAAGGTTACATTTGCTGGTGTTCTTGTTTCGTAAAAAGTGTCATAATCTCCAATATAATGTTGATATATTGAATCTTTACCCCCAAACAGCACGATGTTACCACTAGCAAAAGAATACACAGAGTTTTTAATGCTAAAAAATTGAGACGGTAAGAAGGAATAAAAACTACTCCAACCCTTTGTTTTTTCATCAAAAGCTAATGTGCTTTGATTTATATTTATGCGCTTGTTTCTACTTGCTGGTTGTAAAGACACTAAGTAGCTTTTTGAATGTACATCATATCCACCTACAATTTTCCCTCTATCTGCGTTGCTAACATCTAAAGTATTTAATGAATCTCTAAAAAAATCTCTCATACCATAAGATGATATTTCTGTTAAACCATCTTGAGATAATCTTAGTATACAGTTTTTATTCTTATCTGCAAAGTATTTTCTATATCCATAAACAGCAAAGCTTTCTGGGTTTTGGCTTATACCATACTCTCCAGCATAAGGAACTATCTGACCTATTATTTGAACGCCTGAAGTTGTCATTGCTTGACCTTCAGCAGAATAAACGGCGTCTTTATCTATTAACGCTCTGCTTACTTTTAGTTCTTGAAAAACAATTAAGTTAGTGTCTTCAGCGTATAGCTTTTGAATAGACCCTTGAGATGGGTTTAAGCTTCTAGTTATGTCTTCTCCTACAGGGAATTGATTGGTATAGTTTACACCTGTTCTAGAATTAAATATACCAGAGTATATCAAACTATTAAACCTAATAGTCCCGTTATTTGACTCAGCAACCAAATAAGCTCTAACACCTAAATCAACTTGAGTTTCGTTAAATCCTCCTTTTATCCTAGACTCTTCTATAAGCCAATTACTGCCTTCAGTAGTTGACGCTGGCTTGTAAGCAGCAACTCCTTCACTGTCAACAGTCTTTCTAAGCAAGAAGGAATTAAAGTATTTAACTTCTATAGTTGCACTCATATATTATATAATCACTTAATTATTTTATTTTTACTACTAAACGTGATATCCTCCTGGAGTTCTCCAAACAGACCAAAACTGCGGTCTATTATTGTCAGATCTTACAAGAAGCAAATTATCAGCATGCAAGGGGTAGAAAGCACCATCACCACCAATTCTTATTCCGATGTTGGCAGGAGCTTTATCTAGTTGTTGGTCAGCTAACAACGCATACGAATTATTAATTGTGTGATCAGCTGCACCAGTGCTTCCTTGACCTGGAAATTGATTAGTAGGGTCATTTTCATTAATAGTCATTTCATATACTGCTAAAGAAGTATCTACAGCTAAGATGCATTTTAAAGGCCCATGGAATGTAACCTTGATCGATGTATTACCGCTTATTACAACACTCCCAGTCTGATCCCAATACGCGTTTTCACCACTCTGCTGCAATGTGCCACTCACCCATCCTTGGGCTGGTTCAATAATTTTATAACTTTCAAGCTCGCCTAGATTGTCTATAACCACTTCCCATTTTCCATTAACAGTTGGACCAAAAACATCCCATACACCAGAATCTCCTACAACTGTAGCTTCATAAGTTCCGGCTGCTATGCCATTACCAAAATTTGTAATTTGCCAAATTTGATCTCTACCTCCCAGGCCAGTTTTTGTAGATGCCTGGGGAGTGAAGAAATAAGGGTTATAGTAATTGCATTTATAAGCAGGTAGCGACATGTTAGCTCCACCACTTGGGTCTCTTAAAACACTTTGGTTAGCTGCAAGTATCATTTGCGGCGTATATATAGAGTTTGCTATTTGCCTAACATTTTCAGGAATAATCGCCTTATTGTTATTGTCTGGTAAATCTTCTAGTATTGTGTATATTGATTTATTAGTTCCCATTTTTTATTTTTTTTAATTTTTATTATATATCAAAAGCTGTTGAAAAAGCGTTAGAAAAAGATCCTGGTGTTCCAAGTATTTGAACACTAGCGTCAGTTGTTAGACTTATATCTGACAAAGATACTGTTAGATTATAAGTTTGAGATAGTGATCCACTATATAAACTAAGTATACCATTATTATTGTTTAAAGAAAATGTAGCTGTACCTACTTCTATAAGTGATAAAGTTGAAGTGGAGCTTGTTTCATCATCGAAAGACCATTGTAAGTCGTTTTGGTTTTTACTTGTTTTAAAACTACCGTTTTCACCTGTTAAATTAAAAAGTGGGTTTGGCATTGTAGAAAACTCTGGAGAGTTGGCTGGAGCTAATGACCCTGGGTTTATTACGGGGAAACTATTACTTAAAATTTCGTTTTTAAAAAGTGTTGATAATGGCGCTCCAAATGTTAAAGCTTGGCTACCAGCCAAAGTCACACTGTTGCTTAACAAGAAGGTAGCTGTTGTGCCAGCGGCTGGTTGTTCTGAAATGCTTTGAATTAAACCTATAGAAGTTCCACTTTCAAATACCTCCATGCCCACGAGCAGCGGGTTTGGGCTTATTGAATCAACTGATATTGTAGCTGAACTTGCAACACCCGCTGAAACTACATTTGCCGCAGAGTTTTCAGATTCGTTTCTTACTTTAAAGGTAAAAGTATAACCTTCATCGACATTGGCGTTTGGACCAAAATAAAAAGGTTGTAATATTTTTATTCTATAAGAAACATTATTAGTTCCTGTTTCAATAATTTTTTGTAATTGAAAATCTTGAACACCTGGTTGAGCAACTCCATTTATTTCAAAAGCTCTCTGAACTGTGTTGGAGTTACTTTTAGCTTCAAAAGAAGTAATATCTGAAAATAAAATCTCAGTACCAGCGGCATCTACGGGTCTAAAAGCATCTGTAACATATGGAGAACCAGCTGCACCAGTTGATGTTCCTGCTCCAGCTGGATCTTGAAACTCAAAATGAGTATAGTCTAAATTAGTAAAAGCGTTTGGTATATTTCCTGAGTCGCTTTCAATCAACTCATTTAGTTCTGATATCAAACCTGTTGTGCTAGTTTCGTAATATATATCTAAATTAGAAACAACTGGATTTGTTTCAAAAACACCTAAAGCAAAATCAGTTATATCATTATCCATATTCTTACCTAGTCTAAAGGAAGTTTGAATTTTAGCTAAATAAGGATTTGATTCAGACTGTAACACGCTTGTAAAATCACTAGCTAGAACACCGTAATCAGTTAGAGTTGATATAGTTGATACAACGTTTTGCTGGTCTTGAGGATATCCTTGCACGTTATAACTAGCGATTAACGGTGGTGATTGAGTTGGAGTGTTTACAACACAGTAAAGCTTTGTGTCACTATTGAATTGAGCTTGATCTGCACTTACATCTTGAAGATCTTTAGGCACCTTGTTTATGTTGTCAGATATTAAAGTAGTGTAAGCTAGATTTGTAGAAGATACTGGTGTGGCAACAATATCACCATTGAATATACCAGGATTATACACGTTGTAGTAGTCTTGCTCAGTTTGTTTTACTACTATTTTATAAGAAAACCACCCAGTAACATTAAATGCTGAGTGTAGTCCAGGCTCACCAGACTGATTAGGTAGAAGTGGAGTTAACGGCTCATAATTGCTAGCTATAGCTTCTTCAAAAAGTATTTTTATACTATTTCCATTATCGTTGTCTACTTGGTTAAAAGAGTTTAAGCTTCTATAAGGCCAGTAAAAAGTAGAGGCACCATATATATCGTTTGATGTGTTATTTACTACTGAATTTGATAGTATAACGTCTGATTGTCTTCCATATCTATCTGCTAAAACAACACCTACTTGGTAATTTCTGTTTCTTTTTAAAGTGTGATAAGGATATTCTTTATCTAAACCTTTGTATTGTAAACCGCTTTCAGTTTTTTGAGTAGCTGTAACTTGATATGATAAGCTATCAGGTGCTGTATGTTTGTTTTGAAAATTACCGTATATAACTCTATTACCAGAAACTTCTTGACCAAGAGCTTTTACTGGTGTTTTGTCATAAGCTCTACTTATCTCAGACGATGGTAGAGTTAAAAAAGGCTTTGTAGATTGGTAAGTATATGAGTAGTAGTTATCCCCGCTGTTTTGACGCTCTATTTCGTCTATAGTTATAGTGTCAACAACTAATAAAGCAAGTCCATCTGACTCTTTGTATATTATGTCTATCTCTCTTAACTTTAAATCACTTCTAAGTGAAGTTGGTGTCATAGGAGTGACTGTTGTAACTAGACCATCTGCAACGGTGTTTGTTTGAACGTATTTACTTGGAAGTGGTATTATTAACTCTATAAGATCTACTTTATTGTCCATAAAAGAAACCTCAGAACTTAACCAAGTGTTTTCTTCGTCACCCGGCAGAAAATAACCGTCTTGATTTGGTATAAAAGCAACTTGCGTAAATGGTGCAATTATAGAATATTCGTTGTCATCAAACTTAAATCTATAACTAAATCTAGCAAATTTGTCTTGTAGAAAATTAGGATCGCCTGCATAGTTTTCTATGTAATCTGGATTTGCGGTTCCTACTAATATTTGATCGCCTTTGTTTAATGTTACCGCTGCGTTAAGAGCTAAGTTTTCGTTATTATCACCCGAGATTGCATTGATTACAGTGCTCGCTGGTATACCCGTACCTGTTATTATTTGACCAACTTCAAAAGCGCCTTGTATCGTTTGAACTGACACATTAGAGCTATTAACAACACTCTCGGTTACTATACCAACAGTACTACCTATTGTACCAGGTGAGGATGCATCTACCATTGTTCCTTTGTAAGTTCCAGCCGAAACTTCTTTGACTACACTTATAGGTTGATAAGGGGCGTATTTAGCTACAGATATTTGATCTTCATTGGTATAGTAACCAAGAGATTTTTCTGTGTTTATTTTTCTGGGTTGATTTCTATTATCTGTCCAAAAAAGTTGATTTTCAACTAAGTTGATACCGTATATTGGATGTGTTGTAGAGAAATTTAACCAAGGACCTACAACTAGAACTTCATATGCCGGGGGAGCTGTGTTTGTGTTAAACCTAACTACAGCACAATAATTGCCTGAAGTAACAGGTATTGGGGTAATTGGGTCTGCAAGCGCCGGTCTATTTGATAATCTGCTTGATGAATTGTCAGTGAAATCTGTTAAAAAAATATACACATTGTCATTAGCGTCATCTGTAAACACGCCTATAACCTCAGCATTATATCCAGTCTCAGGGAAATTTTTACCAAGACTAGTTATATTAACGTTTCCAACAACGTTTTCTAAAGCACCAACATCACTATCTTCTGACTCAGCAACAGCTACGTTTAAAGCGTTTCTATATTCATTAGCCGGTAAAAGTCTATCGTCTAAATCTTTATTCATTTTAGACGCTAGGAAAGAATTTTTAACTTCAGCCATTTGTTATGATTTTATCCATTTAGATTTACCTCTCATTACTTGAACTATTTCATCTAGTTTAATGTTTGATAATCTTATTTTAGCGTTTCTAAGTTTAGAGCTTTTTTCTCTTCTTAATCTTTGAACTAAGTACTCTGGTTGGTTTATTCTAGTAGAAACAATTGCATGTATTACATACGCATACATAGCTTCTTCTGCCATTTTAGGTAGTCTCGTGTCTAGATCATAAGCTAATCCATCAGACACATATTCTAAAACAATAATTTTTCCAACTAAATTGCTAGAAAACGCCATTTTGCCTTCTCTTTCATTTAAAGTAAACCATCCATTGACTTGAGCAAGTTGTGGGTCAAGACCATACTGTCTTCCCCAATTAAGGCTACCTCCAAATCCATAAGCATCTTGAAAATTAACAGCCTCAATGTTGCTTTCTGCAAACTGACCGTTTAACAAATTGTCATTTGCTCCAGCCCAACGCTCTTCAGTAATAGAAGTGCCTTGTATATTTCTTGAGAAATTGTCTTGTATTGGAACACCCTGTACGTCTTGAATAGGGTTTTCATATGGATTTATAGTTAAGTTGTTTGCAGGGTATATAATTCTTTTTACACCAAGTTGATCTATAAAAGAAACTCTAACGTAATTTACGTAGTCTTGAGGTAAAACAACGCTTAAACCTACAGGTACAGTTAATTCTTGAGAGTGAATACTTTTCAAAGTGTCATAACTAAACTCTTGCATTGCTCTTTTAGTGTGAAAAATAACATCTGTACGTTTAGCACTCTGTATCAACTTACCAACCCCAACGTAAGCTACTAAAAAGTTATTTATAATGTCTTCTAAAGATATGTATGCGTAAGAGCCATAATTTTCCTCAACTGTTGTTCCATAAGCCTCTTCACCCGCTGTGTTTGCATAATTTCCTCCACTTAAAGATTTTAATTGAACAACAAAGTAAGTTCCAGGTAGTGGGAGTGTGCTGGAGGTTAAAGTTATAATATTATTATCAACCTCGTAGGGTAGTGTATATTCACTAAAAGTGCCTGGAAGTCCATCATAGCTAAAGTATAACTTAAAGTTATTTAAAGCGTATTCAACAACCGCTGGATTATAATCTCCATACACTAGATCAGTGTCAAAGGTTGTAACAAAACTGACTGATGAACCTGATGGAGTATTCCCAGTTATAAATTGCTGAGCACCTTCGTAATATTGTTGATTTGTTTCGGTTATTAAACCTCCATTAGGTGTAGGCATGTTTTTTTAGCTTTTTGAGTTTGTCTCTGTTTGTAAAATCTGTTGTGTAGCTGCTTGAACAATAGAAGGGTCTCTTATTATTATTCCAGAATAACTTAATATTCTTATTATAATATTAGCTTGCTCAGATGGCATTAAAATAAAATCAGTACTAGTCCCTGGCGAGTTTAAGTAAACGCCTGTGTTTGGATTAACAGTAAAACCCCAGGTTGGAGATGTAGGTATACCTATAAAGTCTATACTTATTGGGCTTGCTGTTATAGGGAAAGATAGTATTTTATTATCTTGATAAAGATATATAGGTTGTTTTATAGTTGGAGCAACTAAAGGAGCTTTTATTATATTATAGTATTCGTTTCTTTGAACACGCTGTAATTCTATATTATTAAAAGTAACAGTACCTAGTCTGTAAATATTTGGAATAGTAGTATCTCTTGTTATACTGGCTGTTTGCCTAAAGACAGATATTTTTTCATCAATAGCGCTTATTCGATCAGCATAGTCCATGTCATTTTGTGGTGACCTAGACATTTGATTTAAATCTTCAAAGTAATCATCTAATATCTGAAGTTGAACCTGATTGGCAACTTTATTAAATTCATCTGGAGTTATATAACCTCTTTGTTCTTTGTTTAATATTAACAAGACCGTTTGATAAACTGTATTTACGTTTACTGCCATTTTTTATTTTTATTATAATAAAGAGCCCGAGTTAACGAGCCCTATATTAGTATCACCTATTTTTATAGTTTTTTATCTATAGACTTATAGATTTCTACTCCTTCGTCTGTTTTTAAGAAAGCCGCAAACGCTGAGTAAGGGTTTTCATCAAAAGGAACGTTCATTAATTTTCTATCGTTTGATCC
>Ga0209092_10001943_pt1 | contig 19519 bp, 8 predicted proteins | sample FraStrMetagenome_FD_187446 | JGI IMG/M metagenome (GOLD analysis project Ga0209092, IMG submission 187446) | Marine eukaryotic phytoplankton communities from Arctic Ocean - Fram Strait ARC3M Metagenome (SPAdes) (version 2) | ecosystem: Environmental > Aquatic > Marine > Oceanic | place: Fram...
AATATTTCATCCAAAAAGAGTTCTTATAAGGGCGTGAAAAAAAAGAGAAGCCAAAAGAATGAATAAACTGCCGAGACAGCAAATATTGATTTATGCTTTCACTCAGGTTGTTGGAGTCAAATAAAAAACATAAGTTGATGCTAATATAACTATAGCTTGGATTGTTCAATAATGCGAAAAGCCCTATCCTAATGAAAGTAATGGATTTCATTTATATTCAAGTACTTTTTCTTAGATTTAACTCCATGCGATTATATACTTCGAATCATTTCGTTGAGATCTACTACTTGTTCTCTATTCTTTCATTTCAAAAGCATTTAACATAAACACATCCATCAATCTATCCATCTTTGAATTCCACGCATTGACAATGACACCAATGGTTCGAAAAGAAAAAGATTTCCCTCAATCGCTCAATATGACATTGGCCAAAATGAAAGCCATTAATGCACTTCCCAATGTAGAACAAATACGCTGAAAGATATTGGAAGAAAAAAAGGTAAAAGGAAACAAATTAAAAAGTTAGCGACAGTAAGGAATAATAAGAAATGCAAAACGAAATGATTGACGGAGTCCACACGACGAACCTTTTGTACACCTTGCATGCTTTCATTTTTTTTGTGTCTAACCACCAACCATTTCCACACATTTATAACTAAGGACTACGCATCTTGTTCAGGTAAACTACCTAATTTTCGGATTATGCTCTTTTACATGCTGAAGGTCGATGTCTTTTCATAAGCATATGTAGAAACTATGGGCTTAGTTATAACTGGAGGGCCTCTTTGCAGCTCTACCTTAGCGTAGGCATTGAACCCTCTCCAAAAATAGTCTGGACCAAAACCAAACCCCCTTCCGTTGTTATCTTCTTGGTCTTTTCAATCCAAAATCACTCGGCCTCCTTTTCTGTCGCTCATTCGGCTTCAGTCCGCTTATTTTTTGAAAACTGGCAAACCGTCTATATCGATTTCCAGTTGGATTTCCAAGCGACCAGATTTCTTCATTTTCACTGTCTTTTGAATGCGTCTTTTCTTTTTCTTCACTTCCCCCTTTGCCCTGGTCAACTTTTTCTATTCTCGTTTTTTTATTAATTGGATCAGTGGTTGGTTCGTTTTTAGTTGTCGGCTTCGCCTCTTCTTGCGGGTCGTCTAAGGCTTTATCCGATGTGTCATGCATTGTATTGAAGCTTTAAAAATGCATTAAATAATTCCAGAATATGTAAAAATTATGACCTTACTTCAATAATATTCTTCAATTGTAATCCATGTAGCCGTACGTAACGTAAAAATCCATTCATGTGAATATTCAAATTAAATGTAATTAATACCGAAATTAATTAATAATGAATAAGTAAATCTGTTTCAACTAGAAAGTTGCATTAATGTACGACTAAAAAGAGCAAGAGATTTATCATCAGATTCCTCTTGAGTCTTTGAATTCAAAAGAACTCTTTGTGTCATTATCAAGAATTTTCTAAATTAAAGTTTCCGCGGCCGAAGCGGATACGCTTCGAGATCTCTCCAGATTGTGTTTTGTGTTTGCATTCAATATGAATGCATTTTTTTCTTTTCTTTTATGGTCTTCGTTCTTTATCTTTCTCAGAACTGGTGCATTTGTTCTTATCCTGACCCTTTCAATGCTTTCCCATGAGTCGCTATTATCAGGAAGACCTCGCCTTTCAGGTCGTCTTGTGAGCTCTTTTAAAGTGTCTGATAAAAATGTTAGGCTTTCTCTAATTGCACTACCATCAAAGGTTGTCATGCGGTCTTCTATGCTAACAATTGCGCTTTCATCGTCAATTTCAAAACTTAAGTTCAGCTTTTCATGATCGTTTCCATTGTTAAAAAGTCCATTTGCGTACTGTGCCAAGTCATGCTCCATTTTCGACTTATCGTGTGGAAGTGTATCAGCAAGCCAAAACAATTGAAACGCCGAAAAAGTCCAAAAGAATATTAACTTATTTGGGGAAGTGATCAAGTAAATGAGAATTGTAGACAACGAAGTATAATAGTTAAAATATTTGCTTTCGAAGGCGTAAATTAGAAATATAACATGTCAAACTCACCAAAACATTGAAGCTGAAAGTCCTATTCACATTGAATATACTACAAATCCAAGTCAAAAAGGAAGGACCAATGCCCCTCGCCAGATTTATTATAGAATTAGCTGCAGTTAATGCAGCTCCTCTCATCTCTGGCGGGTTCACATTGATTAAACAAGGTCTTACATTGACACTTGGTAAATTTGCAATCAAGCCCCCGGAAAGAGCCAGAAGGATAGGGACGAGGCTGGCAGTGTGAAAAGTAAGATCTAAAAGACCCAAAAAGGGAAGAATTCCTAGCAACGTTGAAACCCCCATGAATATGGGTAAATAGCTTATCTTGAGTTGAGAGGTATATTGCCCACCAGCTCCACCAAACAATCCACCACCTGCACAACCGAGTCCAAATATAGCCACAAGAAAAGTTGCATCTTGGACTGAAAGCCCTTGTTCTTGACTTAAATAATCGTTTAAAAAAACAAAAATTATCCCCCATGGTACACTAGAAAAGAAGCCTTGGAACATCAGAATAACATTTGACCTGTTGTGTCTCATTGCATGTAGGAAGCCCTCCAATGTTAATTTGCGATCGTATGCTTTTCCCTTTTTTATCATTTCTCGGAGCATTTCTTCCTTTCCTCCTCGCACAGGTTCTTCCACAAAAATAATAACCATGATAGAAGTGATGAGACATAGTATGGCAGCCAAATGAAAAGGTAATCTCCAACCTAAACCTGGCCCAATCATCCCGGCAACAACTTGCCCCATGATAATTCCAACTCCCATCATTGCTGTTAAGGCACTACTTGCCATATTACGTTCTTCTGTCTCAAATAAATCCCCTAACATTGAAAACGCAACGGGGGTGCATCCAGCCATACACCCGCCATTTACAAACCGACCAAAATATAACTTTGTGTAAGTGTCACTTAATCCACAAGATAGAGATGACAAGCCTCCAACAAAAACAGTCAGAGCGTATAAATCTCGTCTCGAAGGAACCACATCAGCTAAAAAACCAATGCTACTGCTAATGGGCAATGATAAAACACCTGTAGCAAAGGCAATGTTGGCTCCGAGAAGAGCATCACGTTGAGATGAGTCGAATTCAAAAAAAGTAGCCATTTGTGTCAAGTTAGGTGCCATAAGATTTTGGGGTGACCAGATAGCCATAAATGCAAGAGATAGTATAAATGACTGAAATTTTGAGCTACTGCCTTTGGTCATACTTGTAGCTGTTTCACCGTGATTTCGAAATAAATTAGAATCATGAGAAAGCATTGATATTTCGGCATCACTTTCGAACAAGACTTTATTTGATATTCGTGGAGTACTGGATCTTTGATATGATGAAAAATTTCCAGCTTCTCCTGAAGGTTGCCTATGTTTTGTAAAGAGTAACGATTTGAAGGATTCATATGATTGTCGTGGGCTGTTGTTGGGACTTGTTTCTTTTGGAGGCCGCAGGGGCGCTATTTGATCTAAATCGCGATGATCAAAGTCATATTGCGAATTAGTGTCATCTTCGCATTCTAAAGATTCGGAGGGACTCGCCGTTGTATTAGTGTAGTGATTATCGCTGTATCCACTGTGAGATAACTTTTCAATGTTTTTTGGAAATATTTTTTTCCATTCTTCCTTTTTATGTGGTTTTGATGTTCCTTTGTCAAGCGCTGTCTCGTATATATCAACCGTATCGTGCACACCTGTACTCAAATCAGTAGACTCAGCAGAGATTGAGTTTTGTGCAGGAGAAGTGGATGCCGATTCCATAAAGGATACAATGGACACGGGTGGTATACTGTCCGTGGAGTCTTCACTTAAATATCTGTCTTCGTCGTCGTTTGATCCTTCGCTGCTGCTGTCGCTACTTATGTACACGCGAATTCTTCTTATTATGCTATCTGTGCGTTTTTGCTTCATAAGAAATAGAGAAATTTTAATTTGAAGCCTTTCCGTTTTTTTTAATATTAGAGATATGTAAAATCGATCATAAATGGAATGTTTCGCCTTGCACTTTTTGTAATTTTTTAATTTATGCTATGTGCTTTTTACTGCTGATTCAGTTTTTTTATCTGGCCTCTCTAGAGTAAAATGTTGATCTTGTTCAGACATCCACTGGAAACATGCAAAGAAAGAGCTGAAATGATGAGATGGAGAAGGCTCTGTAGAACAGAACAATTGAATACATAGACCACGAATCGAATTTCAAAAAGCGGTTTTCCCTACACCTTCCTGGACCAAATACGTTCGGACTTTTTCCACTTTTAATTTTTTTGATTAGTTAAGGGTCATTTTTCTCCATGGCATTGTATCTTCTAAATATGTTTTAATACACATGTTTGAAGAACTTCTAAACGTCAGAATTGGCATCTACTTATTTGAATGATTGCATGAAAGTTATCCTCAATTTTATTTGAAAAATATAACGTGACTTAAATAGGTCGGAATTAAAAATGGAATGTACACAAATATATAGTCCGAAAAAGCCGTTGTGTACAGTTTATTCTTTGTCGTTCCTGAAAGAGGATATACAATTTGAACGGAGTTCATTTCAATTGCTTCAACAAATAAATAGAAATAGTGCCAACATTTCATATATGTATTTGTGAATCTTTGGGCTTTATATTAGTCTACTACCAATATGAGAACATCATAAACATTTCAAAAATAAACAGGCTAACCAACCATTCAACCAGCATTTCATATAATGCAATGATGTTCGTTTAGAAACAAAACTATGAAAGTTCACTGAACCCTTCACATTGGTTATTTTTTCTTCATAAATGTACAAATGGTCACAATTGATTGCTTGAAAATTTACCTCCATGATAAATGACGAGTGGATTGGCTTTTTGCAGCAGTTTTCACAGAGACTGATCGTCACAATGGGAAGCGTAAAAGGAGTAGCTTCCGTACTGAAAGTGATTATTTTCCTCTTCCATTCTGCTTATTATTTACTCATACTTGAATTTCAATCACTCGGACAAAATCCTAAAGGTTGGGTCAAGATATGAAGGAGATCTATTACTATCAATCTTAAATTGACTCATCAATATTTTGTGAGCAATGCTGTGTTGGTTTCAGAAGTTGAAAATCTACCCGACACGGCTTTTGACTACCTCAATATACATCACACAGCAAATCTATCGTAATTTTTTTTGATATTTTCTGGGTTTTGTTTCTAAAGAATTATTCGTGATTGTAATACAAATACATTGCAGCCATATTAGATTGAAATGGAATCTCTTCATTTTTTTCGTGCTTTGTAGGAATAGTTTTCTACAGCAGTGCGTTCTTCTCTTTTTGTGAACTTTTTTTTGTTTGGATCAAGTAATTAAGCAATATAATTGCGTAAAACTAAACTCGACTATTGGTGTCCCGTTCTTTTTTGCAATTTATGTTCATTCGATTTAATGGGATTATATCGAAAGGGTTTGCTATCTTCCTACAAGGATTACATTGTCCTAGAGAGTGCATAAGTTTACTTGGTTTGTTCCTTACTTTTGCCTTCACGTTAAAATTGAAAATTCGTATAAGTACAGAAGATTTATGACCTAAAAAACAAGAAATTATTTTAATAGAAATTCTTATTTTCAGAAAAGTGGTTGCACACAGCTGAAAAAAATGTCTCACATTCATCTCGCTTAGGCTATTCTATTGACAAAGCTCGAGCAAGGATCCAAAATGATTCCAAAGCTTCCCTCATTTTTGACTCTTCGCGTCTTTTCCATTTTGATTATGGAAACAGCTGAACGATTCTCGTATTATGGATTCCGTGCTGTCCTTGTGCTTTACTTTAACAAATATCTTGGATTTTCCGAATCTACTTCCATTTCCTTATTTGCCTACACGACATCCTTAGCCTATTTCAGCCCTATTTTTGGCGCGATCATATCCGATTCATATTTGGGTCGTTACAATACTATTTTATGGTTTGGCATTGTATATTGGTTGGGATTAATTTTGTTGACGCTCGGGGCATTCTTACCGACAATCGAAAGTGCACCGGAAGAAAATGAACAGTTGAATCCTAATACTATTCCACTGACTTTCTTGGGATTATTCTTCATATGTGTTGGTACAGGAGGTATCAAGCCATGTGTCTCTGCATTTGGTGCTGATCAAGTTCTCACGGCGAATGAAGATACAACTGCCAATCTTGAAGAAGAAGCTAACTTAGAATTATCTAGTGCTGAAAATTCGACAGATGAAGAAAAAGTACAGGAATTTTATGCATGGTTCTACTTCTGTATCAATTTGGGTTCAGTCGGAAGTTATGTCTTGGTCCCAACTATTCGATCTACATATGGATACGGATATGCATTTTTGCTTTCTACTATTTTCCTATCAGTTGCCATGCTTTCTTTTATTTCGAGACGATCTGAATACATCATTCATTTGCCAGCACAAAAAAAATCACCCATTGTGAATGATGAAGTACTTTATGAAGCTGATGTGGAAGAAACAGTGGAAAGTCCAACTCTTTATTCCACCTTTCAAATTATATTTTATTTTTTACAATGCCGTATGAAGAATTCCTGTGGTTGTTTCGTTCAAAAAATAAAACGTAAAAACTCTGATGAAGATGTGTTTAGAGAAGACAACTTTTCAGGTGAGGAACCTAATGATACTCTAAATCCCCAATCCTCCTCTCTCATCCATGCTCCTCCTATAAATGCACATACACACCAAACCCAAATTGATGAAGTAGATCCTGATACTTACCTACAATCTAATTTTTCTCCTCAACAAGTAAAAGATGCCCAATCCGCGTTGAAAGTTATGCCCGTATTGTCCATGTTACCAGCATTTTGGATGCTTTATGATCAATCCTCTAGTGTATGGACGCTTCAAGCATCTCATATGGAGCTTCATGGACTTCAACCAGAACAGCTTGGAGCTATCAATCCCATTCTTATCATGATATTGATTCCACTTTTCGATGGCATTATCTACCCTGCATTTAAAAGATGGAATTGGAATACTTCCCATTTGCGTCGTATGGCCATAGGAATGTTTATTGCATCCGCTTCTTTTGTGGTCAGTGGATTTGTTGAAACAGCCATCGAGAATCATGATGAAAAAACCATTAACGTCGCTTGGCAGTTACCTCAGATTTTGATACTGTCCATTTCTGAAATTTTTGTAAGTGTAACAGGATTGGAGTTTTCTTATTCATATTCTCCAGATTCGATGAAAGCTATGATTATGGCGTTGTACTTGTTGACTACAGCCATCGGCGATTTTTTTGGTGGGTTGTTGTATACTATTTGGGGAGGATTGGATCGTGCTTTGATTATGTACATATGTGCTGGTATCATGCTTATTAACTTATTTTTCTTTCGATACGTGGAGAAGTGGTGGGATTCTTCTTGTTATTCTCGAGTGCCAGAGGTCAGCACTGCTGATTTAGACAATAACATTAACAGAAGTCATGATGGCCAGTAATAACAATCAGTACAATCGATCTTCTAAATTAAAAGGTTAAATATTTTACTCAATGTGTCTTAATTTGAACTAACTAAAAAGATTTCTTGAAACGATTTATCAGCACGAGTCATGTAAAAATCAGTTATTAGCGTCATAAATTATGTCCTATACAAACAAGTTCATAATCAATAAATTCACTTTCAATGTAGTATCCATTACCTACATACTTCCAACTAGTTCCTGGGCAGTTTGGAAGGATTCTTTATCAATTTCAGTCATAAGTTTGTCGACCACTTCTAAACTAGATGCATCTTCCAGAGACCCTACTTCTTTCATTATTTTGGCAGCAAATTGAGCGGGGTTTCCATCTGTCTTAAAATATTCAGGGGACGATAACAAAAAGTCGAGTTTCAAAGTCTCGTTCTTTACGTAAACACCCACAATCTTAGCCATATAAGTCCCGGCCAAGGGTGCATCAATCATAATATCACTCAAAAACTCCAACAATCCAGAGAAACCTCCGCTCAACATTTTGGCAGAAATCTTCTTTTCACTCACACATCGTGTAAGAACAGTTAAATACTTGTCAATATCTTCAGCCTTGCCTTCCAAAACGTGTCCACACGTGCTTTCGATAACTGCTTTTCCACGTTCCAGAGAACCATCCTCGCTCTCATCTCCAATTAATTCGAAAATAGATAACACGGCATCGTCAGTATCTCCGCCAACAAAGTACTCCTTAAGAATATTGACACTGGATTTTCCACATGCTCGGGGATCCTTATACTCTTTCTTCTCTTTGGGTTTCTCAACTGGCTTCGTTTCCGTGGTAGGTTTACTTGGTTTATCTTTCTTAGCACCAGAACTAGAAGCTCTAAGCAATGCAAAACTTCCACCACTAGAACTCTTCTTAAGCTTAGGCTTGCTATCATTCTTTCCTCTGTTACTAGAAGTACTGGTGCTCCGTCTTAAGCTACTCGAAGACACGGATCTACTCAAAACACTACCCTTACTTACTGTTGTAAATCCATCAGCGTCGGTGACAGACTTCTGGCGATCTAGGTTACGAATATCGCCAGAACTGCTTCTACTTGACATTCGTTGTAAATTACTAGAGGAGCTACGTTTTTTCATAGCCCTTTCTTCTTTAGCAACTTCTTTATGAATTTGTTCAAGTGTTTTCGCAGTTTCTTCCTTACGCCTTGTTTTCCATCCTGATAAAGGAAAAATGTCAATTACATTAAATGAATACACAACATTATGATATCAATGTTTTGAGGAATCGTTGAGTTCCTACTTACCTTTGTTCTTCATCTCAATGAGATCTTGTAACATGAATTTTATACGATTGCTGATTCTGGGTTTTGCTCCCTTCTTATCCTTTTTAGCCAAGTTTTCTACCGTCTTCCAGCATGAGTTTAACTGTCCCAAATAAACAGGTTTGCCAGAATCTCTCGCAGCTCCAGACTGTTGCTCTAAATTTAAACCAATAGTTGTCATAAGTTTGGAAAAGCATTCAATTTTCTCTTCATCTACTGGAGCATAAGCCAATGCAGCTTTCTCCTCCTCTGATGATTCACTGTTCGTGAATTCGTCTGTGCACATTCCAAGCAAATCATATATACAGAATAACATAATGCCAATGCGAATCATATCACCCTTGTACAATTCACCAATAAATCGCATATGACCAAGATAATTTTTCCTAATAATATTGGCATGGTATTCTTTTTCATCGGTGTCAGAAATGCTTTCAGTAACTCGCTCAATTTTGTGAGCAGTGTTTTCCTCAAATTCCTGTTGACATCTCTCCAAAAGCAATTTCTTAAATTTCTTTCCTTTCTTTTTACCTTCTTCCCCTAATGCTTCCATTGGGGTACGACCGAGTTTGAGGCACAAAGAAGCATACATGCCTGAGAAATGAGGTTCACTTTGTGCTTTGCCAACAACAAGGGATATGGCTTGTTTCAGGCATTCTTCATTACGCCCGATTCCAGTCTCAATAAAGGCATCAGAAAGCTTGTCAAATTTCGTTAGACTCAATTTGTTAAGAACCAATAGCGCCTTTTTAAGTACATCATCGTCTGATTCATTTTCCTCTTCTTTCTCATCATTGCTTTTATCAAAGACACTAGATTTCCACCTAGTTTCTTCATTGACTTGCAGAGGAGCACATTCTTCCAAAGGTGGAGCTGTCTCGTTTTCTGCCTTTTTATTACGACGTTTATTGTTTTGTGAAACATCTCCTGCGACACGACCTAATTTGTGCATGGCATCAATCTCAGTCACGCGATTCTCGGTGTCCCACAAGGCTGGTTTAGGGGGGCACGACTCAGGTTGTTCAGTCCAAAGAAGAGGAGGTGCAACAAAGGACATACGAAGAGCAAGTAGTTCTTCAACTGGAATACGGCGCACCTCTTTTTGAGCAGGTGTTGATCCTTCACCGGGCTTGATAAGTTCAACTGGCAAAGACTTTCCTCGTTGCCAGCCACCTCCATTATCACCAGAATTGTTATTGTTTTTGTTGTATTGATTGCGATTACGATTATTACGATTTCCTCGACCACGACCTCCTCTTCCGCCATTATCGTTGCGGTTTCCACGGCTCCAGTTGGAATTTTTATCATCTGAATCTTGCTGTTGTTTGACTCCTCTACGCCAGCCGCCATTTTGATTATTATCAGAGGTAGACCTACTAAGACTTTGCTTATTTGGTTTAGGTTGAGGAGCTGGAGTAGCTTTGCGAATAGCATCAGAAGGTTTGCTACCCCATGCACTAGCACTTGGGGTAGCTGATGCCGATGCAGGCGTTGATGTGGAAGGTTTCCAGCTAGCTGCAGAAGCCTTTAATGTTGATTGCGTCATGACTATCTTTTTTTTAACTAGGCTGATCTTTATTTGAATTCGCAAAGATCAGATTTTTCAGTTGAAAACTTTACTTTTTAATCCTATTTGTAGCAAGCTTTTCTTGTTTTTTCTCTCGATGAGTTACCACTTGAAACGAAAGATGACTGTTACTAGGTTTGTCAAGTGTTATTACTTAGTCTTTACTAGAGAGCTAAATCACATAAGCGTTCTCTTGACGTTTTTCCATTTCTTGAAGAATTTTTTCCTACTTCTTCTACGTTGTGCTTTTGCATCACAAAGCCACTAATTATTTTCTTGACCTGAAATACGAGCTTGCAAGGTAGGCAGTAAGTTGTTGCGAGGTCCCTCTCGATCACAGCTGTATTTTCAATGCTGTAGATAAATGCTTTAAATAGAGGCAATATTTTTATGATTGAAGTTAGTGCGTACTACTCTCCACAGTTAACCAACGTAGATTTTATTCCTCAAATGAAAAGAATGATTATGAGAACTTTGACCAGTTGATTCGTTCGTTCTCTTGTGACCACTCAAGAATTTACACGAAACGCGCTTTTTCTGGTATAGACAAAAATATCAAACGAAATTTTTTCCTTCCCCGTGGAAAGAAGTAGGGTTAGGAACGAATGAATAAACAAGAATCTTCTGAATCTCGCTCGTGAGTTCACCAAGTAAAAATTTGTATTCTGAAGGATTAATTTTCAATATTTTTATTACCGACCGCAATTCTTGAATGCAAAAGAAGGAGCGTTTTCAGCATCAATATTTTTTGTATGAATGCATAGATATTATTTGTCCAATTGGGTAAAGTTAAAATTACAAAATAAAAAAAGGAAAATAAAAAAAGGAACACAATTATTTCTCCCAATCAATACTCATATCTTTCTCTTGAAATTTATGAATGTCTCGATCTGTAGTAAAGTCATGCTTTGAATGGTTTGTGAGGTTAATTTGTGGGAAAAAATATTTTGCATGGGTTATAACTAGTTCGGGTGTAATAAACGTAACGAGCACAAAAATATTCGTTGCCGGATACAGACGATGCTCACATAAATTGGGATGCGCCATTAATGAAACTTTTGTCAACCAAATATTTTGAAGGAATGCAACTGATGTTTTATTACTTCGTGACAAACTATCAAAATTATGCTGCAATTATCTGTGTTTTTCATTCTGAGTCCTGTGTTCCGATGAAAAAAGTAAAAGTATCTTTTTGTAGGGAAACTCTTTCGTTTTCTTCGAGCACATACCTCACAGCAATATACAATGCCAATTGACACGAAGATTATGCCGGTGATTCTAATGAGCGAAAGCTAAGTAAAAAATTGTAAGGTTAGAAAGCTTTCACTGTCAAAGGAAAATGGAGAGCAAGGTTGTACATTGTTTTATGTATGCATTTCGAAACCGAACAATATGTTGGAATTGGGTTTGCAAATGTATAAGAAATGATCAAATGAGAGAAAATATCCAGTCTCCCTTTACTTGAATTCAGTAATGCATTATTATCACACTTTTTAGATATTATTATGCTTCATCCATAGGACAAAGGTTATGTTTACATTTGGAGATCAAGTTAATGCAAACGTACTTGATTCCATTTCCTACATTAGAGTTGAGTGTTGTGATCGAATAAAGTTATTTTGTATGCACGGTTTATGCTTGAGCATTGAACTAATTTTTGGCTCAAAAATAAATAATGCGCATGTGGAGTTCGAATTTTAAATGTTGTCATGCAAAATAAGAGACATATTTTTCTCAAATGCTCACAATTTAGAGTTTTTACCCTCATATTTTGCTTTTAGCGTATGCTTTCGTCAATAAAAAGCGAGTATGGAATATGCCACCTTATTAGGCGCATGTGTAGCTCACGCTAAAAGCTACGGACACAAACCGTACGTTATAGGCAATGATCCTATATTTTCTTTTCTGTTTTGTACGTTTAATTGAATATGACCAGTTGACATAATCCGTTTATCAAAATTCGTTCGTACTTGGGTAGTTCGATGTAGAATGAATATGAAAGTTTTACGTGGATCATATTCGTCAGCATCCAATAGTTCTTTCAAACTTCGTATTTTCCAACTGTATCTTATGAAATTATGGCGGATATTCTACATCAAAGGAAGAAAATGAAAATACGCTCCTGGATAATTATTTAATTACCAGTTACAAGAATTAAATTTCCTATATATTTTTACTAACGTACGTAGAATGAACTTTTTCTCACGACTTTTTGGTTCCAGCAGTCTTTGTGAGTCTGTAGTAAGATACGTGAACATGATAAAAGTTTCTAACTAAAACTTCGTCGACGAACAAAATTATTTTTGTGAATACGTTGCACGCGTCAACATAGTATAGGCGTATCAGTTAATTCGCTTATGTAACTCAGATTTGTAGGCAGAATAATACCATCAGCTACACTTTCTAACAAAATCATCATGTAATGATTTTAGAAATAAGTGAATCAATTATTTTTTTCGCAACCTTCTTCGCATCAATCCATAAACAGAAAATATTCTGCAATTTGAGAGAAACGACAAACATCTGTGGTACTCTCATCTGTTATTGCTTTCGTTCTTAAAGACACACATTTCGGTATTGTAGAGGTTCACATCAAGATTTCTCACTATCGGAACATTTTGTGACCTATTTCGCCTTCGAAACACACACAGAAGAAACAAGCAATTGAAGAAAGTAAAGCTTAACATTTTGTCGGCACAACAACAAATAAGGCATTGAAGGTATTTATAACAGATTACATAGTCTCCGCAACCATTTTACAGCCTCTGTGAACGTCACATCGATCAAACAATGAAATTAATATTCTTGAGTTCCACATCTGATCAAATGAGCTTCAACAAAGCATTTCAAATGAAATCTCTAAAACTGAGGAGAAAGACAACCAACTTCCTCCTTACTATCGCATTAGTATTCCTCATGAATGGCACGAAAGGATCAGGAGGTACTGGATTTTGCACGGCAGCAGAAGCTTTGGTAACCCCTTTTCTTCATCAAAGATCGTTTCTTTTGAATGCACGTGGGGGTTCTGTAGCAGAACCTGCTACTCAAATTGAAACGTCAACACTCCGTAACGATGGAAGAAAAGGATCTTATCTTAAAAGTGCTGTTGAGACAAACGGTGCATCTAGTGGGTCAGTAGAAGACTTCTCCCATCCTACAGAAGAATTACTTGTCACTCGGTTTGTTGCGGAAGCAAATTTACCTACAGATATTGGTCAATTTCGCATGCGTGCCTACAGGATCTGCTCCTCAATAAGCAAAGAATTAATTGGCGAGTACATCGGAAAAGAACCCATTGTTATCTACGCCAAAGAAAAGCCACCAGGTAAATTAGGAGATGGAACTGGAATGACTACCGATGTACCAATTAGGGTCCATGACCAGTGCTTTACGAGCGAAGTTTTCAGAAGCCAGAGGTAAGTTAGAATTCAAAGGAAACCATTTTTCATGTTTTGAACCTATAACTGCTGTTCTGCTTATTGACACTTTGAATTCTATCTCAACTATTGTCACTGTTACAAATATAGATGCGATTGTAGAGAGCAACTGTACATGGCGCTCAGTTATCTTCAGAAACATGGAGGAGCTATTATTTATTTACAACAAGAAGGACGTGGAATCGGTCTCGCGAATAAAGTCGCTGCATATGCCCTCCAAGACGAGGGATTTGATACTGTGGATGCAAACACACACCTTGGGTTCCCAGAAGACGCCAGGCAGTATGGCGTTGTTCCTTCAATCCTTGAAGACATGGGTATTGAATCCATTCACCTAATGACAAACAATCCTCGTAAAATTAGTCGCCTTACAAGACTGGGTGTACCTGTACCAGACACTGTGCCAATGGTTGTACCCCAACCTAATAAATACAACAGGAAATACCTCCAAACAAAACGCGAAAGAATGCGCCACACAAACTTTGGATCAATGCTGAAGCTAAATGATGTCGATGTAGTATCACAGGTAATGAATGGCATCTCTTCTCCACTAGTTGTGCCATATACTCCAATAACAGAAGCAGAGAGTCATAATGAGGAAATCGAGGAAGCAAGGAATAAATTACTCAAAGATGAAAACAGTCAAACTGGTGTTCAAGCATTTGACGATGGATACTGTTTTGGGAGAAAGTCAGTTGAGGATGCCATCGCAGCAGTTGCCCGTGGAGAGCTAGTAGTTGTAGTGGACGATGAATGTAGAGAGAATGAAGGTGATTTTATTATGGCAGCAGACTTATGTACTCCGGAAACAATGGCCCAAATTGTTAGATATTCTAGTGGTGTAATCTGTGTTGGAATGGAAGGAGACAGAATGGACGAGTTAGAACTTCCTGCAATGGTCACGAATAATGAAGATCCCAAAGGTACCGCTTTCAGTGTTACAGTTGATGCGACTGTGGAGCATGGTAAGATATTTTTATGTATTCAATGAAACAAATGTGAACGATTCTTAACCGATGATCTTGATTTCAAAACAATTATTTAGGTATCACTACTGGTATATCTGCAAAGGATAGAGCGACAACAGTGCAACTCCTTGCGTCCTCAAAATCCAAATCCAAAGACTTCGTTCGACCTGGTCATATCTTTCCGCTCCGTGCCAAAGATAATGGAGTATTGACCAGGGACGGTCATACTGAAGCTGCTGTTGACTTATCGAGGCTAGCTGGATCTAGCCCAGTAGGAGTACTATGTGAAATTGTGAGTGAGGAATATCCAACAGAAATGGCTCGCCTCCCTGAATTAAAACGCTTTTGCAAAACACATGGCTATGTTTTGACAAGTATTGCAGATATAGCACAATATAGGAGAGATACAGAAACATCAGAACAGTAGAGTGCATTCAGAAGGCTAGTTTGCATCTCATAAAACAGTTTGCCAACAATAGTTTTTCTAACAACTAAGGTCGTCTGCTTTCTACACTCTTTCCGTACTTGAAATAAGACACAACACAAGTCTAGAGTTCTTATGAAAAGATGTAATCATCTCGATTGGAAGAAAGAAATCTAGAGGTTCCCAATTAAATTTTGAATCGAATCTCCATCTTCAACCACTTCACTATGCTATTGATATATATATAACGAAGAATATAATAATTTGCAGAAGCAATGAAAATAAATTTATGAGCTGAAAGATATAGTTGTTCTTAAATGTTGCACTGTTTTTATTAATGATTTGTCTTCGTGCTGGAGCCCACTCTTGTTTATTGGTAGGTATTTTGCTCTTCAAGTCGTGACTTCTTCAAATACCTCTGGAGAGACGAATAAAGTGTTGAAACCCATTATTAGCCTTGCAACATTTTGTATTATTGTTTATTTTAATAAATATAGAGGTTAAAGAAATTAAGGAGAGATTCGAACTTTAAGAAGTTCCGATAATTTGATCTTGTTGAACCGCCCTCCGTACGTAGTTGTAGTATGATATTATTTTAAGTGTCTAAATGGCTTCGTACCGCGACGGATCCAAACCTATGATCTTAAATTCTGAACAAAAGTCATTACTTGATCAGGAAAGTAGGTATAAAAAACAAGTTGCAAAGTCAAACTTACTTTGATTGAACATTGATTTAGCAAAGCTAGGCTTACTACAGATTTTACAGCGTCATAACTGCTATAGTAATTCAGCTTACAAAGATATTTTAGAGTGGCAATGTCATCATCAGCGTCTGCATTTAGCATCCCTACCTTCACTATCTGAAAGCAATTGTTTGTGACTAAGATAAACTTATTGCAATGTTAGAAAAATGATTTGACTTGACAGAAATGAAACCAACAATACAGCAATCAAAATGAATGCAACATAATCTTCATTCATCCTCATATTATCAATTGGCATTTGGATTGAATCTACAAAATTAATGAAGCTTCTTACATTACTCGAACAAAAATGAACAAACGTGCATATCAGTTGTTTACAGTGTTCAGCATTATCGTATCACTCCTAGACATACTACTTCCAGAAGTAATTACTAATTAAATCAAAATTTATGCAACAGTAGATGATTATTAAATTCTTAAGTAGTTTATGTGATATTAAGCCAACTAACAAGAAGTGTGTAGTCTGATCCATTAGTATGATTGATAATGATGGATGATGCCTTTATTTCAAAATCACAATACATTTGGGAATTTTAGTTATTACAATCATATAACTGCAGAACAAGATGGGTATAGATGATCAAACAGATCAATCACACATACTTCACAAATGAATACAATGCAACAAAACTAGTGAAAGGTGATAGGTGAAGAAATAAAAAACATGAATAACCAATACGAGGCTCTTATACATGATATTATTTAATTTTATATGAGGAGTAAATGTAATAACTAATTCCAAAAGCAAATTTCTTATAATCATAGCAATTGATTTCAGATAATCAACAAATTGTATGTGCAGACTTCCACTATTATAATTTCAGGATATACTGTAGGAAGGTTTCATTTCTGTTATGTTTGCCTTTCTTGTGGTATCTTGGAGCACACTAACTGAATCCAAGTCACAAACCTTGATGAAATATTTTAAACTTTTTTTATGAATAGCATATAAATTCCTTATTCAGGATTCTACTTCAGTCATTTTTGGTCAACTTGGCAGAGAGATTAGATGGGATACAGGCCAAGCCCTGAAACGTCATACCGGCATTACTCTTTTGCTGAAGAATTTGTCACAGGTATTTTAGAAGAAGAATCAAATTCCCTTTATTGGTAAAAGTTGGTGTTGAATTTGATAAGAAGTGCAAATTTTAACTAATCTTTACCTTCTGTATTTAAGTGGAATGATATTGCAGGCGGAGTGAAAGCTTATGTTGATGATCCAGACTCCAATATCTCGAGATCCAGGATGCTCCAAGGAAGAGGTGAGTGGATATTGAACCATGGGCGGGCACAATTTATAATGCTACTAGTACTTCACAAATACAAACTACAGAGATTATAACAAATTAATTAAACAAGAACTAATGGACAAATCTGATGCCACGTTTGTTGAAGAATAGGATGATGAGTCAGGGTATAGATGACATCTCACATGGTGGTGAAATGAAGGAAGGAGTATCAGTTGGTGAATATATGTTGAAATTTTGTCATTGGGGGCAAAACACAATAGAAAGATCAACTCACCTTTCTGAATGGATCATTGAAACCTTTGGAGAAAATACCAAGTTCTGAATGCCTGAAGACTAGTACAGTCAAGGCCATGATCACATGTTGAATTATACACATGAAAACAGATGTTGCAGGGTGAGGACAAAGCCGGGTACCTTTGTGTGGATGCCAGCACCTGCAGCTGCTGATGCAGTATTGGAAGAGCTCAGAAAAAGAGACAGAAATCAACACACATCATTATAATTAGAAGGCTTATGGCAACTATATCACATTCCACAAACACAATCCTCACTTCAATCAAGAAAACGAGGCAGACAGCAACAGACTAGAGAACCCTTGGAAGAAGGTACATCGTCAAGAAAATGCGTTTGATTCAGCTCGTTGTGGGGAGCACCTGTTAATTCCTATAGAATGTGAACAGTGCATTTTTATTGAGCTCAGGGGACATTTACCAACTTTTCAAGCTCCACAGGATCGCCTTTAACTTGCCTGCATCTGGAAGCTTGTCGGGGTCAGGAATCGCAGACCGTTGACCAGAATGCCAAGATGGCTCAAAAGCAAAAAGAAATATGCAATTTAGTGGGATTAGACGGACCGTTTGTGCAAATTGGTAACTTACCTGATTATGATTATTGCGGATATGAGGTTGCAATATCCATTTTTATATATATTAGTAAACATGGGCAACATGATAAATAATAATAATAATCATACACAATATTACATAATCAGGCATTTTAGGTCCACGCACGGTAAATACGTATGGGCGTCACCTCATCCAAATTTTAATTCTTTATCCATGGGTGATTTGAATGGAAATTATTCCAGATTCTTACCTTATGAGTGCAGATTGCTCTTCTTCAAGAGGGGTTTAAGAAAAGAATGGGTTAGGATTGGTGGCCCAACATTGGACTATCTACATAATTAATTATTCAGATCCTCCTGCAGAAGGCGGAAGAGGAAATTACAAATGCTGATACTCCACAGGATGCACATCTTTGGACAGTTTTTGTTGGATATGTGGTTACTGTCTCCTAGTATGTCATTTCTTTACGAGGTCCAGAAGGTTTCTTGTTAGATTTAAAAGGGTAAATAAAACATTGGAGAGATACTGGAGACTATGTGGTAATTGCATTATTGGGTAGAGTTAGAGGGGGAAGTCCCAACTTATCCCATCTTATCCCTTCTTCAACAAGAAACATATCTAATATTTGCAGAAAAGCAAAATTTAGCAGAGGGATTCTTTCCCAGGTAATATTACAACGAAGGATATGCTGATCAGAAAAGATACTAATGCTATAGATAATTTAGGAAGGCATCAGATACCAGGGCGCTGGAAATGAGGGTGGATAAAAATGATGTACTAAATATCGTTAATCGATTTAAAAATGTGGAGGATGCTAGAGGAAGAGGACCAAATCATCAACCAATTAGACACTACTATGCTCAATTCGATTTGCTTTTGGATCCTTTCATGAGATTAAGTTTAATTCAAACCTAATTCTCTATAGCTCTAATCCTAACCCCACTCTAGTTGATCCAAAAAACCGTGAAGTTAAAATCAAAGTTATTTTTGAATGAAATCATATTATACTAGAATTTGGCTGCGATGAATAAATAAAGCACAAAAATAGAAAAAAAACAAACGAAATTCAATATTTAGTTTCTTCTTTTATGGTAATAGAGTCTTTATAATTTTTCAGTGAAGGTAAAAAAGGAAACTCTCTAGTTATTGTTGAAGAAGAAGGGAAAACATGTAACAGCTCGCCAAATCCGTTGGTCGATAAACAGAGACTTGGTGTGATTATATACGTAGAATCGTACGCGGACGTGGTATAAGGTAAGGGGAAGAAGGTAGTATTTAGCGAAGCTAAAGATGATGAAGGAAGGATACAGAAATAGTCATAAATTAAAAATAATCCAAACGGTTAATAAGTGAAGTTTACATCGCTTGTCAATTAGGATTAAAAGGCTAACCATTCCAACGATTTATTGTCCGAGGAAGGCCTGATATAAATTAGAAAGATTAATTAATTTAAATGTACAGGATATATGAG
>Ga0209092_10001944_pt1 | contig 19511 bp, 16 predicted proteins | sample FraStrMetagenome_FD_187446 | JGI IMG/M metagenome (GOLD analysis project Ga0209092, IMG submission 187446) | Marine eukaryotic phytoplankton communities from Arctic Ocean - Fram Strait ARC3M Metagenome (SPAdes) (version 2) | ecosystem: Environmental > Aquatic > Marine > Oceanic | place: Fram...
ACAACCCATCCGTCAAATGATCGAGCATTGTCAACGGCAACTCCGTACAATTCGGTGCAATCTTACCCATCTGTATAAGTGCCCGAGTATATTCACGTTTCTTGGAATGAAACGCCGACGCACTCCTCGACACGAGGGCAGGAGGGAGGCCACATCGTCGACATTGGGCCACCGCTTCGGATGTCGGTTCGCCAGTGGTCGGGTTCGATGTGAGTATGGCCGTCTTAAGAGACGTTTTCGCGGCCTGACTTAAAGGCGCGGCGGAGATATTGACCTTGGAAGACGACGACGTTGCAGATTGTGGTTGAGGCGTGGGTTGTGGTGGAGGAGGAGGATTCGATTGGCTCATTGCGTTTCTCTCTCGTCAGAGGAGGAAGGAGGGTCCGTTCGTATGCAGTGAGAATAACTAGAGGAGTATTATACATGTACATGTATTAAATACTTGTAACTAACAACACTTGCTTGTACACGCTTCTTGTTTGTGCTGCCCGGTGTGTGTGGGATCCGTCGTTAGAGTTCGTACGATGTATTTATACGAAGTTTCTAAATGGTGTACGATTTTTTGGCTGGAGATTGGGGAGTTTGGACATTTATGAATATTTTTCGCGTTTTGTCCCGATATTGTGTATTGTGTATTGTGTACAAGATATATTTAAAGCATACAGTTTAAAAAAAAGATATATTTTGTGTATTGTGTAGGGACAAGTACCGGTATATGTATTTATACATGTAGATATAGAAAATCTAAAGATATATCAATAATTTAGCCGAATGGTCGAAGTTGATAACGCGAGAAACGAGTTACAGTTTACAGTACTCGTACTCGTACATATATGTAATGAACTGCGAGCTTGCTTCGAGCTTCGAGCATACGATACATCCGGCCTCACATGTTTCATGATATACCGGTATATAAAGTATGAGCGAGGTCGGTACTTCTAGGAACAGTGAGATATTACACACACTCACTTCCAAAAGTCTATCACCGAAGGAAAAGGTGAATGCGTTGGTGAAGGCAGCAGAGGGAGATGAAACAGTACGAGACTTTATTATCGATACTTTTTGGTGCCTCGCGGGCCTGGATGCTCCATATTATGATGACAGCAATGGACAGGAATATACGTATCGTTCTTTGCTGAATGACTTTTTGGCGAGAGGCGATGTGAGTGATCATCTAGTTATGACTCGACTTGATTTGGAAATGTTACAGAAACATACCGAGAAGTACGCTACTATTGATCCGGCGCTTATACGAAAGAAGATTATTAGGGAGAATACTAACCAGGTTTATAGGCAGCGTAAGTTTAATTTGTTTAGAGAAGAAAGTGAAGGTTTTGCAAAATTGATTCGATGTCTCTTGTCGGACGATATTCATACGAAGATGGGGGATGCCTGGATCAAGAGTCTCATAGGTGTGTTTGAATTGGATCCAACGAGGGTTGCGGATGCGAAGCTCGGGGCGCTATTTTTCCGAGTCGAACGAGGGGAAGAGGAAGTGAAGCTTCTACCTGCAATTGAGTCATTGAAGGGTTTGCGACATATGCAACATCTGGTTGGAATGAGTTTCAGCTTGTCGTCGTTGGCTGATAGCCCCTCTTTTTATCGAATGATTGTATTGCTTTTAAAATACAATGTTGTGGAACTGGAGGATTTAATGCCCCATGTTATTGACAGGGAATCAGACGCAACAAAAGCTATCATGGAAAAGACAAAAGATTATTATACAAATCTTGTGCAATCTCTGAAAAAGTTTGGTCCATCATCCCAGGTATTAACATGTATTGATGATAAGGATGCGGATGACAAGCACCCTGCTATGATGCTTTTGGGTTCCTTGTTGGACGAAGGGCAATGGCCGGCTGCGCAAAAGTTAATCTTACACCTCTACTCCTATGATATCGATCCGCTTGTCTGTGACGTTGGAATACTGAGAAAAGTTAGGGCATACATGTTAGAATATGTAACGAAAGCTTACGATTGCGTGTGCAAGTCGCCAATCAATATTTCCTCCAACACAGCGAGAGAAAGTACTTCATCCACTCATGAGCCAAAGGATACAGAGATGGCTGACGTATTCAACGCGGAGATCTTCTTCAGCGAATTACTTGAAATGTACGGCCTCGTTCAACATAGTCGTATATTCGAAAGTCAAGATGAGTTGCTATTTAGAATCGTGTCGATTTTTAAGTGTTTTTTGTCGTCATCACCAGCGTCAAGCTGTAGGGTGGAGATGTTTAAAATGATACTGAATTGCATTATTGTTCTTGGAAGACCCAATGTTCAGTTGAGTTCTATCATATGGGAGGTTTTGAATTCGTCCTTACACTGGAAGGAACGGTACTCACTGTATAGAGAGGCATGGGATGTCGGAATGATCCGATCTCTGCAGTCAAAAATTTTGGAAGAGTTTGGTACGGTTTCTAAAGTAATTAATGCAGGCAAAACTCCATCTTCGAAACCATTATCGGTAATTCAAGGTCTTATCACTACTTCCTATAAGGCGAGCCACTATCTGAAACGCACATCAGCTGACAACATCCAAACAATGGCACCGGCTCTTGCAAAAAATGCTGGACTTCTTAGCCCCTTAAGTACAATGAAAGTTTTGATCACTATTGTCGGAAATTACGAAAATATGGGGGAATTGGTTATAAGCGGTATGCAAAACTGGGGGCCGCTAGGACGGGACGTTGTGGGATATGAAATGAGAAATTTCTTAAAGATGAATAAAGTCGCCGGTTCGCAGGTTGGATTTCAAGTGTTTGCGTCCACTTTCTACCGTGATTTCTGCGATGTTGAGGTCGAAGGGATACTTGAGTTTTTATATGAAGATTTTGGGCAGGGAAACGTAACCAATTTGGAACTATTACGTGAATTCTTGACCGTTGCTGGGCGGTAAGCTAGTGGTTTTTGGAATCAACTTAATGTTTAAAGTGACTCACAATAAATATGGATACTTTCAAAATTCAAATAGAATGGTTGCGTCTTGGGCGACACAGGCAACAACTCGACTTTACGCTCGAGGGGGAGGAAATTTATTACAAAATAATGTCAGCTCGTTTGGCCAAAATTTGAAGATTTCAATAGCCAACAAAAATGCGGAGTCAATTTTGAGATCAAAACTTATGCCTTATGGTATTGGAATGGCCGTTCGTCTTGTCCACTTGCGTGATACAGTCATCTTTGACGAAAGCAAAAACCAATTGGCATTGTACGACAGTATAAGTTCCTTGGTGTTCCTTTTACTCGAATTCCTTCAAAAAGATACCGATGAATGGAGACAGTGTTTTGCTTCAATAAGCTCAATGAGAGATTTCAAATTGCCCAAGGAAATTTCGTTTGCTTTTTTGCGGCCCATCGCTGATATTAATTCAAACTTGTTTCCAGAATGCAAGGATATTGACAAAGTGTTTTACCTACACAGTTTAAGTGATATATTTTGTCCCGAGGGTTTGTATAAAGAAGAAATCGCATCCTCGTCGACTTCATATGAAACGAATCAGCTAGAAAAGGAATTTGAAGATCGGAAAGAACATGTTAAGGCTGTTCGTATGGTAATAAGACAGAAAATGTCATCAATAAGTCGGATTGATATTCATGACTTTTTGGGAAACCACGTGTTGCAGAGAGCTATACTCACCTCATCTGATGCACTATATTGTTCAAAATTTCTTCAGATGCTTATTGAATTTACCGATTTGGATAGAATAGAAATCTACGACATCTTATTTTCATTTATGCGAGGACTCCTTTTCTCTATTACTCAAGATGAAGGAAATGATCTCGGTCTCTTTCTGTTCGATAGTTGGTCAATAATTTCAGGTTGGCGATTTTCAGGGGAGACTTCGATTATTGATGAGTCAAAATATCAAAAATGGCATTCAGAATTGGCCTGTTCTTGTGTATTTGCACTGCTGTCAAGTGAAGAGTTGATATGTCGTGTTGCATTAAAAGTTCTCATAAGAATTGTGTCTGTATTTCCAACTAATGGGCACACTGGTGAAGCAATACTTAAAAATATTGAACCAATTCAAAAGGAAGATGGTAATAACAAAGCTTTAGCTAATAGCTATTATGGTCAGCTTTTAAAGGCTCGAAACGATGGTGTATGGAAAGAAGGCAACTTGAAAAGTATTGAAGAAAGAGTCAAAGAGGAAAAAGCAAAGCAAGAAGAAAGGTTAGAAAAGCTTCGACAGCAGGACGAAGCTCTAGCTAAGGAAGTCGCCAACTATGATCGGCAATTCGGAGAAAACGATCGAGATCGCACTAGCCGACGGGATGGCCGAGATCGTAGACTTAATGTTGTCGAAGCTAGGGCAAAGTTTGTACCCCCAGATGAAAAATTATCAACAAAAAAAACGGATGATCTAGATGATAGATGGCAAAGGCGGGATCCAACAGGTGACAAACATTCATTCACGCCTCCCGTTTTGTCAGGTGAAGATTCGACACGAAATAAAAGGCCGCGGGGAAGCTCTAGTGAAAGAGGCTACAGGGATAGGGAAAGAAGGTCTTTCCGGTAAATTAGAACATCGTTGATATCTCGACCAATCATTTATCCATCAGGCACAAAGTGATGAAGTTGATCAAGAAAAAATCACTCGACCAAATATGTATCTAAATCCTCTACTAAGTGTCCTATTAGGCATATAGTGATGCTGTTGGTCTAGAAAACATCACTCTAACAAATGCGTCTCAAAATCCCCCAATATATTGTCCATTAGGCATGTAATGATGCTGTTGATCTAGAAAATATAACTCTACCAAATTTGTCTACTGCTCCCCAATAAATGATCCGTTAGCAAGTAACAATGTTGTTGATCTAGGAAAAAAACTTCACCACAAGTTTTCACTACAACATTCTTGTCGATAAGCTAATTAGTATAATTACATCTATCGTGAATTTTAAAATCACAACGCATCCCGAGAACGTATTCCTGGACTAAATTTTGGAGAAAACTTGAAGCAATAGGTGATTTTTGAATGTAATAAGCGTAAATGAAAAGACTTTATGTTTGCATTAGGTAAGATTCTCATAATGCCCACTTCCATCCTTAATTAAAAATGGTATCCGTTTTTCGAAATAGAGTCGCGTAAGGTGGGGCTCGAAGAGGAGCAGATACGATGATTCGACAAAAAGAAATGTCTCGTTTCACAACAAACATATTATTCAATGCGTTTACGCCATCGGGCAATGAAAAATCCGTCACACTCGTGAAAATCGTTTGGCAAAATGACGCGGCAGTTTTTGCTTCCACCTGTCCTTCCTAAGCTGGTCCATTCCGTTTCATCAAATTCCCATCTTTCCCAATTCTTCTTGAAGTTTGGTAACTCCTCAAATGCAGTGGCAACGTCTTCGTTTTCTGATGGTAATATGGAACAAGTTGAGTAAACAAGAATTCCACCACTGGACACAAGTTTTGAAGCATTTTTAAGAATCATCAGCTGAAGTTTGGGAAGAGTTGACAAAATATCATGCTCATCCATCATCCATCTTTGACTTGGCCTCCTCCGTAGAACACCGGAAGATGAGCAAGGAGCATCTACTAACACAACTCCTGCGCTCAAATTAGATGGGAAAGAGGCAAGGAAACCACTTTTCTCGGTCAAACGGTCGGTACATACTGCCTCGATTATACCTTTGGGTATGCCTGTCCTATTCATACTACCTAGAAGCTGCTTGAGACGAAGAGAATCAACATCATGAGCATAAATTTTTGGCACTGATGGAACATTATCGACATATATAGAAGCACGTTCATATACTTGCGATAAAATTCCCAAAGATTTGCCGCCATTTCCAGCACAATAATCAACAATGCAAAGTCCTGATATACCGACTTTGTCGACGAAATCCTGAATTTCTAATGATTTTAAAATAAGTTGTGACCCCAAGTCTTGAACCTCAAAGAACCCTCGTTTCCACGTATCCATTGACCAAATACTCTTACCACGATTTGTTTCACGTTCCAGTCTATAGCAGCCATGGACTTTATAAACTCTTTTGCATAACCCGCAATAGTCTTTCTCTATTTCCTCAATAAACTCATGTTCAGTATAATTTCTTGTCACAATAAAATTCCTTCTAATTGTTATCGGTCCTGGTTTGTTCGAATTAGCTGCAATATTTCGACTTCTTTCTTCTCCGTATTCTTTAATAAGAATTTTGGAAAGAAACCTGGGGAGGCTGAATTCGATAGTCAATGCATCAATAGCGTTATAAGGCCACTTCAAAAATGAAGTACCATTCACCTTATCAATGCGATCAGCATGTAGATCGACAATTTGTCGGACAACCTTTGACACATTCTGGAAATGGCAAATGTTGTCTAGATTTTTATTACTTAGCACGTAACGATATCTCAGTTGCCAAACGGTAACACCAAGAACTAAGTCTGCAAGTCTTTTTCTATCAACGCGGACATCTTTGCCATATTTTCGCAAATACTTCTTTAGTTGTTTTTCAGGGGTTAGTTCTTTTTTCACCACAATATTGCAAGATGCCCATCCCGTAGGCAATTTATCATCAAACATTCCAGTCTCAATCAAAGCAGCTGATGCTAACTGTCGAACAAACTCTTCGTCATGGCCTTCTCCCGATTCCGATGATTTGGTTGCCTGAAAAGTATGGGCAAGAATTCGTTGCGACCAAGACGAATCCAACTTTGCACAATTTAGAAAACACGTTGAAGGACCAACGAAGAAACCCTGACAAAGTTTCGGAATAATTAAAATGCATATAAAAAAGTATTTACCCATTTTCTTTCTCCACTTGAAAACCAAAAATCTGGACATCATTTTTCGAATTTTTTTTTGGTGTCAATTGGCGCCACTCACGTTCGAAGTGTGACGAGGTTTTATGCTAGTTTCGGGTCACTTGGCTAAATTCTTTTTTTTAATCTGTATGGTTTTATTTTGACAGCTTTTAGTCATCATGGCAAAAATGTGGATGTGGCTAAAGCTCTAACAGTAGCGATACTCCTTCGAGCATCGATGAAACCCCTTACGTTTGGATATGACTTGTCCCAGTAGCACCAAGTTTGAGATTGTTTCAGCAGATGCTAGGGATCGTCTGAAGGTATGGGTTATGAAAATGTAAACGCTTGAACTTCACAGTGGGTGGGTAACTGTTGCATTATTCATGCCAAACCTTGTAGTCAGGCATGTGATATTATACACTTGATCGGGGTTTCTATTCCTGACATAAAATGAATGTAGAATGGGGTTCCATGCGTATTGATATTGGCGTCTGATGTTAGAGTATATTTTCTCGAAATTTCTCTATTTCCCTGGATATCGCGAGGGGGTCTACAGTGGAGAATGTGAGGAATGCCATGTAAAACTGATTTGAAGACGAGGTCTGACGAGGGTCATGCAGTTTTTCAGGAAGGATTCCCTGAAGGAAAGGACGGAGATCATCTGTCTGTCTCTTTGATACAGAAATGAGATTAATGTTATTTACACAGTGAGAAACTTCTCATTGAAGTCCGTAGCATTCGACATAATTGTTAAACAAAACGCTAACAGCCAAACTGTCCGACCTTCAGCGAATGCTGTCCTCCTGCGTTTCCTCTCAGAGTATCTCGAGCTTATTATAAAGCTTAGATCGCTTACGTGAACAATTATTGAATCTTACTGCCAATTTGTATCCTATTAAAATTATTGAAATCTGTTTGAAAACTCCGAGTTGACAAACCCAAAAATTAATGAGCAATATCAAAGATGATATCGACAAGTTACGAAAAAGCCTAATTTGTCCTCCGAAAGGCCGTTATATTCTTTGTCGAATCTTTTTACTTCAACAATAATTGCAGGAAATGACGTTATCGCAACGGTCTATGAGATAAAAGATAAGACGAGCACTACCGGTACAGCAATGCCACAGGCGGATTGGCACGTACAGCTGAAGCGTTGCCGCTATTGTCATGGCGGTTTGTTTGTTTGTTTGTTTGTTTGTTTATTCGTTGTTATAGGTATAATACTGTTTGTTATGTATTCCCTGATTTCGATTTTAAGCTCACCGTTACCGGTAGATGAAGTCGTGTCATCCAATACAATGTATCAACTACTGAAGTACATGTACATATTTAGTCTTCCTACAAATCAGGCTGAGGAGTTATCCGAAACCAGTCCCTCAGTTCTATGACACCTTTTTCAAATTTTCTCATCGCGCCCAGTTTATCCACATCATCGTTCACTATTACATCTTGCCCTTCACGCCAATTTGTTGGAGTAGAAACCTCGTATAAGTTTGACAGACGAAGCGAGTCAATTATCCTTAGCGATTCATACCAATTTCGTCCACAAGATGCGGGGTATTGAGAAATGTGTTTCACCCTTACATCAAAATCGTTTATAATTGTAGTCGAGATGCATACATATGAGGAATTTATTTCGCGCGCAACACCAAACATTTTGCAAATCTATTCGTTTCATTCATGTTTCAGTAACATATGAAAATCTAACCATGAATCTCACTTAAATATAGCTTTAATATCTAAAAACTTACAGAAGAGTTGTCACATACGATTGGAAAAGAAATGTGACCGCAATCCTCAAGAGCATCAATGTCTTTCGCCCACTTTTGAACTTCATCAACACTTCCAATCGTAAGTCCTACAAGCACTACGCCCCTTTCTTCGAAATGTTTCTTAAGTTTTGTCAATGCACCCACTTCAGTGGTGCTCACAGCATTCCGACAATTTAAGACGACTATCATTGAAAACTGGTGAACTACACAGTCCCAAAAATTAATGTTTCCAAGATGCGTTGGACAAGAAAAATTGGGAATTTCAGTACCGATTGTCAGAGATATCTGTTTCATTGTTAATTATATGTTGCAGAAGTTAAATGTGAAGATTACCTTTGCTGTTAGGTTTCATCAATTTTTGAATTCCACTACGTGTAGACGGAAAAAAGTACATATGAAGAAGAAACCATGCATTTCTTCAGAAAACCCGACCAGTAGGTAGACAAAGATCTGAAAGAGAAAGAGTTGGAAACTTGCTTAAAAATCAATTTTTAAGTTTTCATGTTGTAAATTGGAATTCCCTTTCTCATTTGATTCTGTCACGTTCGCACTAGTTGTCATGCCCTTTTCACCTCCCTCGTGAAACGTAGATGGATCAAGTACATGTCGCAATGACAAAATCGATGAAAGTCCAAGTTGTGCACCAAGAAGCTTAAACTGCGGAGAAAAAGAAAGAAGAGAAATAAATACATGCGTATGTAAGCTATACACATCATATTTGGTACGTATGTTAACTCCAATCTCGAGTTTGTCTAATTTTTTGGATGCGTACCTTTGCTCGTATTCGTTGCATTCGAAATGCTACATCATTTGCAGAAAAGCCTTCTTCACTACTAGGATCTCTAACATCTGAAGCTTCTACTTTATTTTGTTCACATAGGTCATCGAATAATTCATCTACGGAAGGAAAAGCCTCAATTTCCACCCTCAAACCCTTCAAATTTCGCAAAATGCGCTGAAATTTTCCGGATCTATCGTCCAGTTGTAAATGCGTGACATGATCATCGCCTGGCGACAATAATGACCGTTCCAACTCTTCTATCACACCACTATAATAACCAACTTCGAATTGATATTCCCATGCCTTCTGACATCCCAATACGTAACCCTCATCATTCCCTCGTTGAAGGCCCGCCTCCCGTCCCCGGACCCTTCCTCCCTCTAACTGATTGGCATACGGATTAAGTATTTCATCACCGTCAAGAGTTAGGTCTTTACAGGATCCTTCCATGATTCTGTATTCCTATACTTTATGGCTTACAGCCGGATGAGTGGTATTTAATTGCTGTGTTAATTGCTGCATACACGTTTTTCCGATGTATGTCCATTATGAGAGTATGTTGACACTATTTTGTACCTCTCTCTCTATCCTCTATCCCTATGTCCTATGTTTCGAGCTTCAGCTTTGGCTAAAGTTACATAGAAGTTCGCTTTGTGAGTTAAATTTATTGTATCGGAATTTTCAGGACTAAGTTGGCAGCAGACCTTGAAATATAAACTACCAGTAATTTGTAATTTGGTACAAGAGTAGAAGTTAACGAAATAGTTCGAAGAGCTAGAAGCTACTTTAAGCTTACCGACTTTACGTTGACGGAGGAACAACCAAGAATATTTTCATCAAACAATTTTAGCGGTTATGATGGTTAGCATGGAGGATGTTTGAGGTAGTGTGTATATCCTATTACCTAACCGGTAGTTGATCCGAAAGTGTATTTGATATGTTTTCAAATTCGAACATTTATTTGTTTGTGGCGTCATTTTATTTGTAACCTTGGTATAGTTCAAAATATTGTGTGCTTTATTTTTGGACTTGTGGATCGCAGGAGCTGAACACGCAAAAAGAGTTAAAGCTGGAACCGCACATAAACTCGCGCATGCCAATCAATGGGGCTACAATTTTGGGAACATGGTTTAGTAGAAGGATACATTTCCATTACCTGTGATATACCGCAGTCCACATGAGTTGCAATGAAGCATCTTAGCTCACCTTAAATTTTTCCTGGCTCCTGCATTGATGAGCTTCACTTCCTCTTTCCCTGAATCGGTATCTATGTACACACAGCTATTGCAAACAAGTCGAAAATGGGAGGATATGTAGACAAATTAATCAGTTGCCAAGAGTCTATAAACTTTTTGCAATTCAACATAATAAATTGTGCTCGTGCTCTTTTAGATGCTTCACTAAATGCTTTTTCCTGCGTAATTTATTCTGCATCTCTAAAATCCATCTTCTCATCGCAGCATTATCCAAATCTTCAACAATTCCCCGAAAGATACGAAGAGTATTAACTACAACTTCTTTTTTTCGTGTACTAACTGTAGTAGTATCTAGTTCATTGATCATTCCTATAACGGCTGCATCCAAAATCATTATCTTGAACGGTTTGTTTAATGATTTGAACACATCACTTTTACAAATTACATTCAAAGCATTGTCCATCCTATAAAACATTCTGATGAAAATGTTTTTCAAAGCTGTTACATCAATATCAGAAATTTTTTGCAATAGTTTGCAAAAGTTTCGTATCGCTGATTCAAACTTAATTGTGCCCTCAACCGCTAAATTGATTCGAGACCCATTCGAATTTAGGCTTTTAAGTATTGACGACTTCAACTGATCAGGACAGGTATTGCCATTCATTTCATAGATAACAATCCAGCTATCGATCATCAATTGCAAATTATCATTGTTCAAATCATCTGAAGGGAAAAGCGAAGACAAAAACTTTTTGTTGATATCTTCCCATTGAAATTCGTGAGCCAACATTCGGTATTCTGCTTTTTCCATAATTTTTGCCAATTCTTGGTATGCAGGAACTCTTTTCGTTAGAAAACAAATACAAGAAATACATAAAAACATCTTTGAATTCACATCCGTTATAAATTCTTTGAAAGACATGGCTTTCTCCATAGACCATGGTTTGAAGTTTGGATTCATGCACCTCGATATGACATAGTTTTGATAATACGCAGTAAATGATGGATTCTCTCTCAAAGTCGACGCCAATAATTTTCGATTAATTTCGTTACTTGGAAAAGTATTTATCGGTCCAAACAAGTAACCATCATCAGTTGAAAACGCCCCTTTTCTCATAAGCTTATCTGCTAAAACATTGGGCTTTTCGAAAGTTGTGGCAATTGATACGTAAACGATGAGATCGGCGAAATGTATTCCACAATCCCAGGGTTTCTCAGACGAAGATAAAACTTCGAAGAACGTGTTTTCAACTGATTTTGGAGCTGAAACATTTTTCCATGATTCTTCAGTTGGCTTCAGACAGAATGAAATGAATCGATGCTGGAAAGAAATAGAAAGTGTGCTCTCGAGTAAATATGACACAACATTTTTCCATTTCGTCCGAACATTCTCATCAATTTTTGTCAAGACGAATGCTTTTGACTTTAACTCCGTGGAGAGACAAGTTTCCTTACGAAATATCTCCGCAAACTTCATATCTGAACTTGCTACCGCAATCATGCACAAAATAGTCGAGCGGTCCCACTGGTAATTTAACTCTAGTTTTGTTTTCAAATATTCAAGGGACGAGATTGGATCCAGCTGATAAAAGGAAAGCCATACATAAGTAAGTATTTTTCGCGTCCATTCCTCGTTGACTGACGAAAGTACATCTATTACTCGGCTATGCCCATTCGTACAAACAATATGATTTGTAATTTTTATATCCTCGTTTCCACCAAGCTGACGTACATTTGCCCACCAGTTGAAATATTCTGCGTGTGAAGGCTGAAAGAGAATACCTAGTTGAATCATACTTTTAGAATTTCCAAGAGGAATGCCAATCCGCTTTGCCTCATTCAAAAAATCTGAAACGAGGCGACGAAGCTTTTCAAAATCTGTGTAAACATCGTCTGCGAGTTGATTACAATCTATCCTGATCGAGCATGCAACTATTCTGATGAGATGGTCGTATCGAGCATTTAGCACGTCCATTTTTCCAAACTCTGATTTACTTCCAATCTCGATTCTTCTCAAATTTACAACCGCACTTTCCACTAAATCAGCTGATAAACCTTCTCGTAGTGCGCATAATTTATGAATGGTTTGAAACATTGCCATATTTTGATCTTCAATAGAAACGCATGGTTCATAGCAATTTGTTATCAGTTGGACCGGCCACAAACGGATGACGAAAGGTAACCAAACGTAACAACAGCTCTGCTTCATATAGGCACACAATGCGTATAGAGAAGGGCTGAGGTATTCGGTACAATTCGTTGTGGTCAAAGATTCAATGCCTGAGGTCAACTGAACTTTCAAATAAATATCCAAACAGCTTTTTGCTTCCTTGTCCACGACGATTGAGGTAGAATAATTTAATAACGAAAATCTTTCAAAATTTTCTATAGCTTCTCTCCTCTTTGTGCCAATGTTATTATGTACACCTGTCAAACATTTTAGCCAAAGAAAGACGACTGGATTACGAAATTTAAGAGCGAGGGCATTCGAAAACGCATTGAGCCCTTTAAAATTAACATGGCACATGGTACTCATTACGAATCCTCGAACGCTTTCATATAAGCACATTAAACTAGTCTCAAGTGGGCCATTTGAGACAAATATGGGAGCAATTTTTACCTCTTTATCGAACTCCAAGATGCGGACAAGATTCGCATCTCCTACATAATTTGGCAACGATGGACTCTTGGGATGAACTATACTTGCGCAGACTCCCACAATGACCTGAAGAAACAAATTTATTCGCCCATCAAAACTGAGCCCTCGAAATCCTTTCTGACCGCAGATCTCAACAAGAGCGTTTCGATAATTTTTACACTCTTTATCCATGTAGATTTGTATGTCAGTATAAAGCGTAAATTTCAAAAACTGAGTGATAGAGCTAGGCTCTGAAAGATTAATCTTTAATGCAGTTGATGTCATTTTAGTCAATTTCACAAGTATCTTACTTATATCTCCTGATATATGATTAGATGTGAATGAGACGCAGTTGACGGTGACTTCCGCCATGAACTTTCCCTTATCAAAATTGAGGATTCCAGAATTGTATGTAGATAGACTCGAAAATAGCCGAGAAATGTTTTGAAGTATGGGTAGTGACCGGCAAGTAAGGCCCTCAAAATAATTCTTAGATAAGCCATGAATCTCCAATACGATTTGTAATCCTATCAATTTGAAGTAAGCGATTAGAAAAGAGTTTGATATCATTATAAGTTCAAAACCTTACCGCGTATTAAATTCTTTTCCTTATTTATCGAGAGTCCAAATAGGGAGTCGAAAGCTGCAATAAAAGATTTTTGCCAACTCTCTAGATAGCTTAAAAACTTAGCTACCAAATTTTTATCACGCCCCAAACATTTTAAAAACGAGGCACGTCTCACAAATTGTAACTGAAAAATCATTGCCTCACTATAGGATATTGCGTCTACATCTAATTTTTCTTTGAAAGATTCCGAACCATCACATAAAAAGAGGCATGCCTTCAAGTAAAAAAGACCACTGATAAATGTTACATGTTTCGTTGAGTTGGATGTTTTGGTAAGTATTTCCCTCTTCAAAGTCTTGATCGAATTAGTTATGAAAAGTCTTTCGATGTCAATTGCCTTTTCCTTAAACCGAATCGAACTCGATTGTTTAGGTACAGTGAATACTAAAAATAGTAGCCCTGTCGGACAGCCTGGGTTACACTCGTTATACCAAGTCATGATGTTTGAAATGTACACCATTGCTGACTCATTATCACTCCGAAATATTCTTTCAAGCGCACTACTGGATGATTCAATCATATCTCGGAAGCAATATCCATGTAGTTCGACGTCATTTCGACCAATGTTATTTTTCAAAATAAGGAATAATTTGTCATCCATATCGGAACGCGTTGCCATGCTCGACGCAATATTCAGTATACAGAGAGGCAACTTTTGAAGTAATGATTTTCCTGATATTATGCGTTGCAAAACTGACGAGGCAAACAACTGAACTGGCATAGCACCCTTAGAGCGTACCCTAGACACGAAATCCTTGACTTTGTCGTCGACTTTCTCCGGAGGAATTTCAAGGCTATGTTCAGCGTAATTCAAGATATTGACTTGACTCAAAGTGTCTGCAGCATATCTAAAATCTGGTGAACAATGATCTATCGTTGACGTGGATCTGTTACCTTGAGTAAACCTTGCGCCCTGCCACAACAACCTCCAGTGAGGACTAAAGTTCTTGTTTTCAGCAGGTGTGCACACTAATAGAGCAAAGATTCCTACAACTAGTTCAAGCCATCTTGTTGGCTCGCGACTACCAGACTCCGACACCTTCACACCATAAAAGAACTCACCGTCCACTAAATCTAAATTCGGACCTTGGACACGAAGGATACTCTTCACCCAAGATGTAATCTCGGTATCTGATTTTTGACCGGGAGACATATTGGGCGATCTCCGAGAGTTCATATGGGGTCCTTCGACAGATGCAAAGTAAGTGTACAAGTAGTCTAGACAAGATCTGAATTTCACTACAAAATGCAACATTTAGAACTTCGATATATTTAGAACATAGGGTGTGTGTGTATGTGTGTAAAAACCTTACCGTAGTCTCTATGGCTCATGTTTTTGACAGTATTACGATAATAGAAACGTACAAGATAAAAAACGTTTATAACAGCATACGCAAATACTTTGGAGACATCATTTCTTAAGGACTCTGACATGATAAGCTTGTAGTGAGTGTCTTCGTGCGGACATTCGATTCCGATAAGCGCACTTAAGCAAATTTTTTGAACCAAATCTAATGATTTCGATACATCAATACATCCGAATTTCTTTGCTCTAAGGAGAAGTCGAAGAGCGATTAACCAACACGGTTCGACCTTTGTGATCATACCTTCAAGCGACTGCGTCTGGTCGTACATAAATCGAGCTGCATAGTAAAAGACTTCGACAAACGTGGCGTATGTGTGAGCAACCTTTAATATAATTGCTTTTCTCTGACGATTTTTCTTTACCAAATGTAAAAAAAACTCGCATCGTGCAATTTTTGCTTCGTAAGACTCATTTTGAAGCCATTGCATTTTTTTAATCTCGTCGATATCCCTCGAAGTTACGTCGGTGCATTTCTTAATAATGAAGTTCGACAAAAAATTATCCTTATCGCCCCAACCATTTCGCGCTAGCGTGCGAATATGCAAGAATTTATCCCCAAAATCTTCTAAGCTACTCATGACGCTATTTCGAATATGCACGAAAGAATCCAGCTTCTTTCCAAGAATTAAATTACTCCATCGCAAGAAAATAAATCGCAATCCCTTATCATATTTCGGTTTACTTTGATCATCAAAATTATGTTTGCCGTAAATAATTCCATTACTTAAATCGTGATCAAAATTTATAAATCGTTTGGTAATTTCTACCAGCATTATTATTCCTCTAATTAGTTTAGGTTTCATTTGATTACCTAAGTACCCATCTACACGATATAGCTCCACCAAGAGTGAATCCACAACTTTGTCGAAATCACGGTTATAAACACCTTTTCCATAGCTGTCCTCAGAATCAAAAAAATAATTATCACTCTCGTAGGCGTGATAAGTTCCATGCTTATAACTATTCAAATAACAGGTTGTTAGCCACGGCTACTACACTAAAGCAGATATAACACTTACCTCATGAAAGATTGATCCAGAGAGGAACCGGCTCTCTTCGATTCATTCAGAAAATTTGTTACACCACTTGGAATTAATTCGTTACTTTCAGAATGTTTTGAATTATTCTCGAGATGTTCCTCTAGCAAAATCCTGCCAAATTTATCACTCATCACTTCACGCGCTTTTTTCCATCGGCCATTTCCATCGTTGTAATCATTATTTGCATTACAATGAGAAACTTGGTTCTGGTGGGGAATCCTCCAAAAGTTGCAATCCTTGGCCGGGACGTCGCATACAAAACAATAGCAATTCGGGCAAAAAAGTTCATTTTTGGAAGTCTTAGAATCGATGAACACTTTTGGAGCAAAATAATAATTACTAATCCCATTTATAAATGGATGAACTGTACAATCATGTCTTGAATGAGGCATATCACGAGACATGAGACCGGTCTGCCCTGTAACCTCAATCTCATCATCGCCATTGTTTGGACTGACTATTGCAGTGCAATTACTCTCGCTCGTTGCCAACTCATTATCAACTACATTGGCATTTTTTCCTACAACAAGAATATCAGCGTCACCCGGAGGTTTCACTTCAACCACGTCTCCATCAGGATCATCAGCTTCCCCAAACTTTTTCGGATCGAACTCCAACTTGATTTTTTTCTTCGGCTTTTCTTTCGTCGCCAGGTCACTTTCATCATCTGAAATCAAATCAATTACGCCCTTTCCATCGCCTCCACCGGCATCATTTTCAATGACGAGTACCTCATCCGCACCGTCCAACACTATCGGATTGTCAACTTCCATTCCTCCAGCTTCTGGTTCTACATTTATTGCTCTGGGTTTTTCGATCGTTGCGGCGATCTTGTCTGGATTATTCTCCTCGTTTTCTTTCTTCTTCCTTTCTCGTCTTGGAGCATCACAATATTCACACATCGTTCTGTCGCAGGAATTATCGCCGAGGCAATTGGCGCATTCCCATGGAAGGGATGGTGATGGTGATGGTGATGGTGACGGCGGCCGTGGTGGAGCGTCAATATTCATCGTGGGAGTAATCATTAGTGTGTGTGTGTGTGTGTGTTGCGCGCTTGATACACAATTTTACTTCGAGTTGACAGTAATTTTTTTTTAAAGTTACGCGAGCAAGCCTTGCCGAGTGCCGTGAATGGAAAAATAATATATGGTGTTGGACGTTGGACGGATAGAGTTCACATCTCACATCTCCAACCAAAATGATGGACGTTATAAATCTAGAAAGCGTATAAATATACAAAATGTAACTACAAGAAGAAATGCATATATATATATACAAATACGATAGTATACATACAGTCTACTGTATACATCGATTGGTGTACTTTCGTAAATTACCGGGTACCGGTACCGGGTATCCTAGTGAAGAGATGGGTGACCTGGCGGAGGTTGGAATGCGTGAAAACTGTATGCGAACATCCAAACAGGATCACTCGTCACTCGCCGACTATGACACGTATATTACGTTGAAGCAGATGTAAGAAGTCAAGATCGAATAGCCTCATTCTATTAAGAGAATAATGAATTAACACCCAGGTTATACCATATCGGATACTGTACTTAGTTCGCTCTATTCTCTATTAACTACCATCGATCTTTTAAACAGCACACCTTCAGTACAGTTAGGGAGCGGCGTAACATAACAGCCTTATTACAACCGTATTTGGTAGAGAGTTAGAAAAGTCAAGGAGTGGGATTTTAATCTTAACATTCTCTTAATAGAAAAACTTAGAGATGTCCGAAGCGCGCTCTGACTTTATCGTTCAACGCAGTATAACGTCCGCAAGCAATTCGAGGAGAAGAATGCAGTCATATCCATCGGAATGGACCATGGCAAGTATCATGACGTTATCAGCTTTGCCATTGACCTGCTGCGAGCAAGAGGAGAGCAGTTTACACCCGTTGCGGATGCGATGGCAGAGGGAAGAGAAATAACCTACGGCAGGTTTTTTTTTAAACTGTATGCTTTTATTTTATTAACTTCTACTCTTGTACCAGGTATAAATTACTTTGTAGTTTACAACTCATCCTCTTCATCAGTTACAGGTTCGGAAGATGAGTAGTAGCAGTTGTTATATGATCGAAACATATAATACGCGTCATCGTTTTCCCTGTTATAGCAAGCCGAATGGGCGTTCGTGTAGCACAGGATTTCCCCGAAGCATTTGCAGCAGAAACCAACATCCTGGGAGTCGCAGAGGCAGATTATTCTAGGACGAGACGGGATCAGCGCGCCAAGGCCTACGATAAGTGGGTAAAATGGAGGGAAGACATGGAGAATGCCTCAAAACAAGCATATGCTATCCTGAGACTTGCCGTCGAAAATTCAACACTCGAGGTAATCAAAACTAGAGACGGCTATGAAGAAGCGAACAACAATAGAGACGCCATTGCATTCCTAAATGTATTGAATCAGGCGATCTATAGCGGGGATATCCCCGTAAACGACCGCATTATTGGGATCAACGCGGCCAAGGAAATGTTCGAGCTTGCCCGTCGACAGAAGAACGGGAAGTATGCGGGGAGGACAGAGTATCTCTCTATGTTAAAAGGGTACAGCCGAGCGGTGAAGAGCCATGGGGTAGATCCATTGTGCACCTTCACAGAGGTGAAATAAGAAATAAGACAGACGGTGGAAAACCTTTTGGATGCAACCAATAACGATATCAATGATGTTGCACAAGTCATGTCTCACCTCTCGGACTGGGCGAAGACCAGGAGCGAACAAAACCTCGCACGCCTTGCCATACTCAACGCCAGCAACGACGACCTCGTGCATACAGTGTTGGAACATGCGATATACAATAAAGATTTAAACGGAGCTGTGATGGAGGAGGCGGCAATGATGATCCAGTTGGCGGATAAGAAGACCTATCGCAAGTTGAGGAAAGCAAGAGGAAGCCCACCTGAGGCCCAACAAGGTATATCAAACGAATATAGATCTATTTTTCGACAACCTGTTGACGCCATTCGCACTGTTTTGACACAGAGTAAAGGGGTTGCTAGTTTCCCGCCAGATGTTATTCTTTTGGACACGTGTTCGAAAGAATAACATCGGGCGGGAAACTGCGGGAAACTAGCAACCCCTTTACTCTGTGTCAAAACAGTGCGAATGGCGTCAATAGGTTGTCGAAAAATAGATCTATTTTCGTTTGACATACCTTGTTGGGCCTCAGGTGGGCTTCCTCTTGATTTCCTCAACTTGCGATAGATCTTCTTATCCGCCAACTGGATCAGATCTATTTTCGACAACCTGTTGACGCCATTCGCACTGTTTTGACACAGAGTAAAGGGGTTGCTAGTTTCCCGCCCGATGTTATTCTTTTGGACACG
>Ga0209092_10001947_pt1 | contig 19501 bp, 11 predicted proteins | sample FraStrMetagenome_FD_187446 | JGI IMG/M metagenome (GOLD analysis project Ga0209092, IMG submission 187446) | Marine eukaryotic phytoplankton communities from Arctic Ocean - Fram Strait ARC3M Metagenome (SPAdes) (version 2) | ecosystem: Environmental > Aquatic > Marine > Oceanic | place: Fram...
GCTGCTTTCAAGGCTATCACAAATAATTTGATCTCGAGTGGAGTTGATATCGTCGTTTTACACGCTACGGAAAAAGGGAAGAATATAGTGCAGAAGAAAGGTCAGAAATTGTTGTCAACCAGCAGTGACGATGAACTAGGCGATGATGCTGATATTGAGGAAAATAACGATGTAAGCAAAGATTCGCAAGCAATGTCAAATGATCATACAGATGTTGAAGCAGATGATGTAGAAGTTGAAAATGAAGACAAAAGTGACAACCGAAAAGAATGGATAATCGGATTCCTTACAAGTCTTTTGTTCCTCATTGCTGCATCCATCGGCTCTTACTTTTTCACTGAAAAAACTGGCATGTTTGCACTTGGATCTTTGTGTGAAGAAATGCAGAACTCCATTTTGGAGCAAATTCATGAAAGACTGCTTGGAAATATGGAACCACTTCGTATTTATTTACAAACAGGTGTTACCATGTTTAGCGAAGAAAATCTTGACCTCTCTTCATGGGCAGGCCTTGAACAAACTATTGCATATCAGCACAATTTTTTGGACACATATCTGGATGAAAGTCGCTGTTGTTCTGGAATTTTTACGAATATTGCATACGATCAAGTTGCTGATGGAGTTGATGATGTACGAGTTTGCCATGCTCTTGAAGCTCCTGATTGTAGAGAAAGTTCCACTGGATCAATGGAGACAGAAATTGCTTTAGCAAACCTCACAGGAGACGCTATTTGGGCTGGCGTTTTACATTATAGTGAATCGTATACTGCTGAATTTCGAAGTGAACATGGAGATACAGGAGGCAATGAACATCATGGGGATTTTGTACAGGTATTACCTGGAAATATTCAAGGATCACCCAATAATACTTTGACATTTAAATATTATGAACGTGAGCATAGGATGGGTTCCTGGTTGGGTGACAAAAATTTGGTTGATCTTGAAGCTCAGAATGGAGAATGCGATGAAGGGCGATGTTTTGAAGATGCATCAGATGGCCATTGGGTCGCCCCAATAGGTTTTGTGCATTGGCCAATTCAAGATGGATATTGGTATCATGAAATCCAGATGCATAATATGCAAAAAGGCGATGTTCGAGCCGCACCAAAAGTTTTTCCCTGGACACTTTACCCTCCTGCAGTTCTAAAAACGCATCTTTTCACTCCAATCCATAATCCGGACGGAAAAAGGATTGGTGGATGGGTGGTAGGATTCAAACTGCATTGGTTATCTCAATTTCTCTCGGGTTTACGTATGGATGGGAATTGTTTCGAAGACGGTTGTTTCTGCTTTATCGTCGAACGTGAGACCGGTCATTTGGTAGCAACATCTGACCCATCTATTAAGGTTCTCACAAACGACGATACAACCAACGGCGAGGCTATTAATGTAGTAAAAGCAGTAGAAAGTACAGATGAAAGAGTTTCAACCCTTTCACAAGATATTGTGAATGCAAATGACGGCAGTTGGAGAGACGTACATGACTTTAAGTCGCGAAAGCAGATATCCATTGACACTTCTCTCTTTGATGAAATTGTAGCTGCAATGGCGGTTGCAAAGCCATTCATTATGACATCAGATTTCATTCGGAGATCAGATGAGCCTATGAATAGCACTAGTACTGATGTTCCTCATGGTTTAGACTGGATTGTTGTTCTGTCAATCCCAGATGCTGTGGTTATGAGTGCAATCAATGAAAAGCGCAAATCAAACACAATTGGCCTATTAGGTTTTTCAATTGGAGTAGATGTTATGGAATCTTTTTGGATTTGGGCTATTGCAGCCATTGGTCTTTACTATGCCGGTAAACATCTTTCGAGGAGAGTTTAATAATGTTCTGATAAAATGCTAGGATGAAAATAAATAAAATAAAGACCATGATGAAATACGATCTTCGTTTTTCAGTTCAATGCATATATTCTTTCATTCATTTTCACGCAGTCATTTTCGCACTTAGTTTCACATTCATTATAGATTCAATCGTGCATTCATGAGCATAGTGACATGCAGTTTGGATATAACAAATTACATGCATACAAAATATCATGATTGTCATACTTCACGGACACTACATACTAATCTAGATTTGTATAGTCAAAAATAAATAAGTAATCACAATTTAGTTTTTCCAAAACAAATTAGATTGTTTTCCCACTTAGTAGTGTTCTCAGGACTTACTTCGCCCATCGTTCTTTGATCAGCTGTTTACTGATCCCATCAGACTAGGAGCAATATGTTTTTATAATAAATATTCATTGATCTTAAAGACTTGCAATAAAAATAATTTGAGGAATTACAATTTCATTCATAAATTGTGACTGTTATTTTATAAAGAATTTCTTTCATAGAAACCGTGAAAAAGTGAAAAAGAAATTGTTCAATAAAAGGTCTATGCATGAGGTGTCTGATATTGTCGCAATCTCTACCTGCAAGTGAAAATTTCGATACAAAGGCATCTTCATTTTCTCGTTGGTATCCCTTTTATATTCTAGAAAGGCGCTACCGGTAACATTAATAAGAGCTTCATTTTGTCTGAAAGACCATGCTGGAACCGGTGCTGAAACTCGCATTGTGTCGCCCTTTCTTGTTACTATTGTGAGACCATCATTTGACCAAGAGGAGCTTCCAAATGAGACCGGAGTATATTCTTCAATGCCCGCGGACAGTTGGATATTAAAGTTTGAAATGTATACTTCGTGTACATTGATACCACCTGTTGGTTCAATGCAAAGATTCAGATTTTGGTTTTGTCCTACTGGAGGTGGAGAGTAGCATTCAAATTTTCCATTGCATTGACAAGCTTGAACAAAGTAGGATGTGTCCATTTCAGTAACAAATAAATCTACAGGATTGTCCGTAAATGTCAAATTCGTCGGCATAAATGTGCCTGACCAATCAAAGTCAAGCTGAAAGTTTGTTTCTTTAAAAATCATTTCAGTCGAGCCAACAAATGTGGTCACTCGCGTGCAAAATCGGATTATCCCATTTGAAAAATTCACTTGATCCTCGAAATGTACAAAGCCGCCCGGTGACGTTGCGATCAAATCTGGATTTATTATGATATCGTATGTGAATAGGGATGGGTCATAACTTGTATTGTTTACTTCCACTTCTAGTCCCGCATTATCTTTTACATCATGGCATTCCTCACTGAAAAGCTGCACGGTAATATCACCTGCCACTACACTTGAACCTATGTTGTTCGAAACATCCTGGATTCGATTAGAAAGGATGATTTCAGTCATGTTCATGTCTACTGTGGTGTCTCCAATGGAATAATCATTTATCAGAGATCGATCTTCATTATGCCTATAGCCTGAACATTCTTTCAAGGTAGAGCTAAGGTAAACAAACAAAAGGTAAGATTTTTTGATCATAGTCATTTTGTCAGGAGTAAACTTGCCGGAAAAGCACACTGCCGATTTATAATGGTTCGGTTGTTTTCACGCAACAATCATTAGCCGAACTTTTATGGGTTTCTTAAATAGGACCATTTCTAAAAAATATATATGTGCTTGCGTCATAGCGCTCTAAATCTGAAACAGGTATATTTCTTATTTATTTGTGAAGAAACTACTGGATTGAGAATCACTACGACTTTAGCCCGAAGGAATTGTTATATATATATGATTATACGGACAAACAAAAAAATCCAATACCGATTTCATATTCTCGTCCAAATTAGAAAATCTTTGTTTTTTTATCTTATTATTCCACAAACGAATGGCTTAAATGAAAATATTTAGCTATCTAAATTTGGGATAATTTCAATCGAAGTCTTCTTTGAGAAACAACCTGCTATTAAATATCTATGTTTTCTGTGGCCTTTATTGGGATCTTCTTTGATTTAAAGGAATCGTTAATTCTCTTTTTAAGACATGTATAGAAACGCTATGTGAAGAACAAGTCGAGAAAAGTCATGAATATGTACAAGACAATATACTAGGTACATACATACAAGTAAAAAGAGCCTGTCAAATATTTGTTATTCATCGTTCACAAGTTATTGAAAAATTGTTACCCCTCCTATCAATGCCTTGGCTTCATTTTCTATCTCGATTTTGCTAGTTCAAATTCAAAGCATACCACTCACAGCGATAAAATATTCCATCTGCGAGCTCCATTTAAATAGCTTTCTGTGTATTCCAATTTATGCAACGATATTGTCATTTCCACATTAAATAGTAAAAATGATCCGGAATGGCATCTCCTTAGTTTTGGTGTATTTTAGTGCCCGAATAATTTCTATACACGCAATCTCTTGTGATGTCAACTCACCATGTCCCGGAGGTCAATTTTGTAACTACGAACAGGGGACAAGTGGGTTTTGTGCAAACTGCATCAACAATTGCGACGAAGATGGTCTTCTATCAGGTGGAGAGTCTGATTGCTTCTCTGCTTGTACAAACGGGCCCTACAATCCGACTTATTGCGATCCCAACACATCTTGTGGTGACGAGCTTCGGTTCTGTCATTATGAAAATGCAACTTTCAGCTACTGTAAGGATTGCGATGATCACTGTGATGACGAGATAGTACCAATAGGGATTACTGAATGCACTTCTGTATGCTTAGCTGTTGATTATGGAATTGGCGAAACCGGTTTTGAGTTTATTAATGAAGAAACCTTATCGGTTCATAATGCTATTGGTCGTAGTGTCAGTGGTGCTGTAAATGTGCAGATTGAATTGCTTGACATTGACTGTTCAATTTCAAAAACTAAAACAGGTCTAGAAATTGAGATTCATGAAACTCCATATAACAATAACGGAACATTTTCTTACCTTGCAGCTATCAATCCAGGGTTAGTGCATTCATCTCCAGGAGGTTTTGCCACTTTTGGAGATAAAGGTTTTTCTCAAGGTACACTAAATTTTTGTACTAGTGTCTCTACTTGGTCAGGCACAATCCCGGTGTCTTTTCGTGAAACCAAATTTCGTGTAGGTTTTAACCTAACCAATTATGGTTTTAACGTAGATGGGGTTCATACACAAGAAGATGTTGCAATGGATTTTAATTTTGATGTCGACTCTAACTTTAAGGTGTCAGGATGTCAATGCGATAGAGACTTTAACTGCAACTCCAATGTTATCATAAATCAAGGTGAAAGCCTGAGCTTATGTATATATCCAGATGTAAATGCTGGATCAAGTGCAGATCCAAAATCAGTGCATATTTCAAACTTTAATCTTTTTTTTTCTGCCGGATCTGGTTCCAATTATGTGGCATCTGAACCTGTTCAATTGGGGGCATCAACATGGGTCACAAGTAGTCTTGCGAGCACAGAAGAAAGAGATGGAAAAATTAGAATTGTAGCACCAGTAACAGCTTCTTTTTTCTTAAATGGACATACTCAGCTTAACATTGATGGGAATGTTTATTTCTCGTACAGTCATAAAACAGCTGAATTCAATAAATTCAGTTCTTTTGGAATGACAGTCGAAATTTTATCTCAAACCAAATCAGGATGTTTACAGAACCTTTTACGGAGACTCGGAATTTAATCTGAATTATTTGATGATCATCCCTCAAAAAAGATTCCCATGAAAATTCTTCACAATACGTGACAATGTTGCGTTTATGAATAAAATCCGAAATGATGAGGTTTGTTGGTAAAATAAACCTAAAATTATTGGTTTTAAAAATAAAAAGTATATTAATCGTCGTACGGAAAGCATTACGTAGCTTACAGTATATTGATTGATCGGCTTCCTTCAATCGTAATACTTTATTGTTTACACCATTACCTCATTCATCTCAAGTCTCTAGTGACCAAATTCTTGAGTCCGACACAGAAGTGAAACAGAAAAAGATGACAACAATTACACCATCAACAAACGGAAGCCTATTGCCTCCAGCTCCGAATGTTTCAATGGTGAATTATGATTTTGAAGAATACGCATTAGAACATGGTATCCCTGCGACGCTCGACCCGCTTCCCTACCGAAAAGCCGGTTCTGTTTTTGCCACAGGAGAAGAAGCCGAGCCCGTCATGACATCTGCAAAACATGACCCTCGTCTACGAACAGTAGTTTGTCGACATTGGCTGCGTGATTTATGTATGAAAGGTGCGGCATGTGAATTTTTACATCAATATGATTTATCAAAAATGCCCTTATGTCGGCACGGAGATAGATGCAAAGTGAAAGATTGCCCATTTCGTCATATCAGTGAAGCAGATCGTTTGGAATGCGTCTTCTACAGTCAAGGATTTTGTATCCATGGCCCTTTTTGCCGATATAAACATTTGCAAAGGGATCGTGCGGACTTACCAGCAGTTGCGGATTTTACCCTTGGTTTGAGCCAGATGCAAGCAGGGAAAGATGGAATGCAACAAAGACGACCAGCTCCGAAACCCAATGAATTCTATAAAGTCAGTTTATGTAAACATTTTATACAAGGAGAATGTCCTTTCGGGGAAGGTTGTCATTTTGCACATGGTGAACATGAATTGAAGAAGTTTCCTAGAGGAGGTGCAAATAACGAAAATGAAGATGGCAATGCATCAGCAGAACTTACGGAAAATATGTTTGGAAATCAAGAAACGACTACTGTAGACTATTTTCAAGGTGGTGCATCCGGAGGTGGAAAACCTTCTCCTATTTTAGAACCAGAACATGCAACATTTTTTATTTTGAATGCAGCAACACAGAGTGACTTAGCTATAAGTACGGTCAAAAAAGAGTGGTGGGTTCAAGCCCAAGACGCACAAAAAGTAAATGAAGCTGTAAAGAATGGCAAAAAGGTTATGCTTTTTTTTACTGTGGCTAATTCAGATCATATACAGGGTGCAGTCCTTTTGCAATCTGAAGCTAAACCATCCACTAGAAATGCTAAACGATCAAAAGATACTAAATTATTTTCATACAGAATAGAAGCAGATTGGTACCGAACAGTTGAATTGAGAATTACAACAGCTGTTGAAGCTGCACCTGATCTTCTTTTGCCGAATAGAAAGTCTGGAGTATGTCAAGAATTGACCCCTTCGACTGGTGAAGCAGTAATGAAAGCAGTATGGAATTCACCTATTACTACGCTTTATGAATCATTCACTGGGCTTGATCCTCCTTCGGACGATGCTATATTATCAGATTTTCGTGCGCCTCCTCTGAATGAAATATCATGGCCAACAATGCCTGGACCTGGATTTCTCTTTGGCTGTAACTCTCAAAATATGGACGAATGCTTGGGCAGAGGAATACTGGGTCTACCAAATCATATGAAAGGATCAGCTGCAGCAATAAAACCTGGTTCGGCAATTTTCCTCTATAATGTCACAGATCGGCTTTTGTTTGGAATTTTTGAAGCCCTTACTCCAGCAATGGCAAATATTGAACCAACAGCATTCTCAAAAAATCCTAAAGCAACAACTTCGCCATTTCCTATTCAAATACGATTCAGAGTTGTTTTAGAGTGCCCGCCTGTAGAAGAAGCGGATCCAGTATTGAATGATATTCTAAGGAACAGAAAAGGAGGTCGAATAGGCCCACTGACGCATGCGCAAGCGGTTGGTTTAGGCAGTCTATTGGCAAGCCAGTGTGGTGCTCTTCAGTACATGACAGAATATAAGGCTGGCCGAGGTGCGGGAAAGAATGTACAAGCTCCGCCGATTGCGCTTCCTCCGAAAATAATAGAAAATTAAAGTAACATTTTTTCTTTTATGCAGAATTAGTTTTCTTGGTACAAGCGTATTTTGTTGGATTAATTAAAATTGTCCATCCACATCTGTCTTCCAGAAGCGCGGAATAAGAAAAGATATAACATATAAAATATAGCTAAGTTCATACAGATTTTTTTGTAGAAGTATACTAGATTCGTGGTCTATGTGTCATTTTTAATCTCTCATTTTAGCGGTCGTTTCTGATAATTTCGTTTGAATTTTTGTGTATGCTTTTAATGGCACGAAACTATAAGGATTTTAAATCATCCATGCAACTGATCCTTGATGATTTGAGATTTATCAAATAAGACTATAAACATCTATTTGAAGGTATATATATTAAAGTATTGAATCTCAACCTTGACAACAAAAGATTTAGATAGCAAGATCCACAATTCTTTCAATAAATATCTAGATTTATTTGTAAATTCCAATAAAATTTTAATATACCGTCTGTCATTAGAAAGTGTATTAAGGTATTTGTCTAATGTGGAAGTTGCACCAATTCAAAAGAAGTCATGCCAATCTCTTATATGATTTTTAGATGATGTCAGTGAATGAACAATTGATTTGAGCCTGCTGGAATACTTTTATTGTGGTTCTTTTTATTAGGGTAATTACGTACATACAGACTATTGACGTAGATACTAAATTTGCTTGTAAAATAGTGCCTATCCACCTTCGTTTCTTGGCATATCCTCCATGATTTGGATTAAATTATTACCATATTCATATGAATATTTACGTTGATGATTATTAATTAGGAAATGCCTTTTCTAAATGAAATTTGTGGGTATCTTCTTTTAGTCCTAAGAATTTTGATTCCTGTATGATAATACGTACGCTGACTTCAATTCTCGTGAATTGACAAGGTCGACTTTAAGCCATATCCAACGAAATTTTATAGATACAGGTCTATTCTCAAAGAGATCATCGATCAAAATGGCGAAGAAGAAGGAGAAAAAGAGCAAGAAGGAAAAGAAGGATAAGACTCCTAAGGATAAAAAAAAAGAAAAGAAAAAGAAAAGCCATAAAAAGAAGGAGAAGAAGATTTCACTTGAAGATGATGACTTAGAAGTTAAGTTACTTGATGACTATGATGAGGAGGCAGTCGTTGCTGGAGGAGCATGGCCCGTTGGTGAAGTTCAGCCGACCAGTTGCAGAGACTTCATTGCTGCAGGGCTTTTCTTGTTGCAGCTTGGTGTTGTTGTTATAATCGCATTCAAAGATGGTTATCCTGCAATTGAGAAACAGAACAGTGACCCAAAAGAAACTGATACGTATCAAGGATATTTGTCTGCAGCATCCATATTGATCATTATGAGCTCAATGCTTGGAGTAGTAGTGATTCGAATAATGCTCGAATTCGGTGGAGTTTTGATTAAATCACTCCTTTTCTTCTCTCTTGGTGTTGGTGCTGTTTTGATTTCCACCGGCAGCTCTAATGTGTTCACTGCTGTGCTTGGAATCATCCTTGTACTAGTTAGTCTTGTATACGGCAAGATGGTATGGTAAGAAAGGATAAAAGAACCATTGGTGACACTTTCGTGCATGACTATGATTTTGCTGAACGTTAATTGTATTTACTCTTCCATACAGGTCACGAATCCCATTAGCCAATGCCAATCTCAATGCAGCTATCACATGCTTGAAAGCCAATTTTGGAGTTTTCTACCTAGTGTTTGCATACTGCATGCTTTTGTTTATCTACACTCTTCTTTGGTTGGCCTCATTTGCTGGTGCTAATGAATTGGCGACAACTTGTGTTAAAGTAGGAAAAAATGAACAGTGCACAACAAACAAACTCTTTTACATCCCTTACATAATTCTTTATGTCTGGGTTTACCAAGTGTTTTATGTAAGATACGAAGTCATGATTCCCAATTCAATCAATCTACTTGATATCATTAATACTTGTTCTTCGTTATGTTTTTTTCTTTATACAGAACTGTGTTGGTTGTTTATCAGCAGGTGTTGTTGGTTGTTGGTGGGTAAGTTTTTATGACCATTGATTCAGAATAGATTTTTCTTGTGAAGCTTACTCATAAAGTAATCGACAAATTTTCCAGTCTGATCCTGATGGTGCACATGGATGCGTGAGCCCTGCTACCAAGACTTCTTTCAGGAAGAGTCTGACGACTTCATTTGGATCAATTTGTTGGGGTGCACTTTTTACTCCATACGTGCAAATTATCAATGAAATTGTTAATCCAGATGGCGACATGGAAACTGGAGTCACAGAATGCTTCCCGAAAAAGTGTGTTGATACATTTGAGTGGATGGTCTCATATTTCAGCCAATGGGGTTACGTTTATGTAGGTCTTTATGGATATGGTTTTGGAGACGCTTCGAAGAGGGTAAACCGTATGTTTCGCCTTCGCAATTGGGAAGCCGTTGTTTCAGATCACCTACTGCGCAACATATTCTTGTTATGTATTGTATGTATCGCGTATATTATGGGCGAAATTGGAAAGATTGTTGCAGATAGCTCTGACTTCTTCGCTGGTGCAAAAAATGCCGCAGACTTCGAGGCTCAAATGTAAGTACAAGCCGAAAAACAAAACGGTATCAATGAAATACACTAACAATTTGATTTTCGTTTTCGATAACAGAATGGGTGTCATCGTTGGTTTTGTGTTCGGTTCTCTCGTGGTTGGCGCAATGACAGGAGCGATTTTAGCCGTAATTGTCTTGTATGCTGAGAGACCTGGAGATTTTGACCGTAACCATCCTGAAGTGGCTGAACAAATGAGGACCGCTTATGGAAAAGCTTACCCTAATTTATTTCGTTAAATGTTCCTAGTTGATTCCAAAAGAAATCTTAAAGTTGGGGTTTTGAATGTCCAGTTAAAGCTTAAAAGTTTTAAGTTTATTGTTTCTTATTATATTCTCAAAAAAGAATAAAATGTAAGCAAATTATTCACTTAATAAAAGATGGAGAATTGTACTGTTACAAAGGATGAATTCCATTTGAAGCTATTGAATAAGAACTTTAAGAGTCGCCATTGGATGCACCACAATGCGCACAATTAATTAAGAGTGTGGGAAGATGCTGAAGTTGAATAAGAATATGGTTAATGAAAAGAAAAAAATATTTGTTGAATTTGAACGAAAACGAAGTGTAATAATTTTCCCTGCTCAAACAGATTTTTATTACTAATGCCATTGTTTTGTTGTTACTCTTGTTGTTTTTTTGAAGAGGCATACGACATGCATATGCGGCTGCTGTATTTTTTGGCGATTTATTTGTTGTGAATTGTCAAAATTATACGTATTTTTAGTTTATATATATGCTTGATTTTTCTCTTCAGGCTTTAAATAATATATTCATGATCAAGATTGTTTAGATCAATTGAATATGTTATTTATATGTTTGAGAAGTTTATGGTTCAAGCAGATTTTCTATAGAACGCTAATTAATAAATATAGAGGATTGACACTATATTCATATGAAATTTGATTGAAAAATGGTGGATGAAAAATTGGCAGAGGCTCTAATTGAGAGGCCAGGAAATCAGGAATGGAAGCAAGGGGAGCATCAACCAAAGTCATGCAGAGATCTTATTCCGATGCTCCTATTTATTCTTCACATACTTATCATAATCTCTGTCGCAAGCGTATATAGTGGAAAAGCAATTCAAGATGCATTCAATGAACATAGCTATAAAGGGTATCTTTATGCTACTTTACTGCTGAGCTTGATCACTTAAATCCTTTCCTTTGTTATTTTACGAGTCATGATTTTAATCGGCAAATATTTGATAAAAATAATGCTTTTTACCACAGGTATTGTTGCCTTAGTCGTTATTACCGTTAATCCTTCTGAAATTCTTACCTCCATTACAGGATTGATCGTGCTTTTAGGAGTCTCATTTTATACTTTCGTGGTCTGGTAAGATACGTTTCATTTTCCTACAGGGAATTGAAATTTGATTAAAACTTTTCTGACTCGTAGATCTTTTTATTTCTTCTTTGAAATTTCTTACATCAGGAATAGAATTCCAGTTTCCACTGCCAATATTGTTACTGTCCTAAATTGTATACAAGAGAACTTTGGAATAATTTACGTAGCTTTTGCTTACGTTCTTGTTATGATAGCATGGACGATACTATGGTTGCTTGCTTTGATGGGGACAACTGAAGCAACGAAAACTTGTTCTAGTGAGGGTGCATGCAGGACAAATTATTTGATTTTAATTCCATTCTTCATGTCATATTTGTGGTCTTTTCTTGTAATCAAGGTAAGTTTAAATTTTATTGATATCCTATTACTTTGATTGTGAATTTTGTGAGCTTACAGTTGCATTTTGTTTCTGATTATAGAACTCAGTGTGGGTCATTTCAGCGGATGTAGTTATTAAATGGTGAGTAAGATCAGGAATTCGATTTTATACTAATCATGTTTGTCCTGCAATTAAGGTTGATCCTGAAACTTCGTCCATATGTCTCTCTCATACAGTTCAAGATGCATTGAAAAATGTCACTATATATTCGTTTGGATCCATCTGCTACGGTGCTTTAATCACTCCTTATGTGAAATTTTTGGAATCTATGATTAATCCAAACGGCGAAAATGAATTTGCTCTTAAGGTTTGTTCTTCCTCAACTGCCGAAAAATTCGGAAAAATGGCACTCAACTTCAACCAATAGGGTTATGTATATGCGGGATTATATGGATACAAATTCAACGAAGGGTCTCGAAAAGAGCACGGGGTTGGATGCCTGTAGTGTCAAACGATTTATTACGAAACTTATTTTATGTAGCAATCTTCACTCTTGGTCTTTCTATAGCTGAAATTGGTGGAGGTTTAGTACATATAACAGATTGGTTTGATGATGATGGTGGTTTTGACCCAGAGACAGATGCGCAAATGTAAGTTGTTTTGTTTCAATATAGTTTAAGATTTTTTCTTGTATCTCATAATCAACTATTTCACACTTATTCCTTACCCCAAATACTTCGCAGTCTTGGATTCACTATTGGTGTACTTTTGAGCTTTTCATTGTTATCAGTTGTTCAGGGTGGAGTTTTTGCTGTGATCGTCCTTTTTGCAGAAGCTGAAGCTGATTTCGCGGAATCTCATCCTGACCTCCATCTGAATATGGTTCGAGCTTATTCAGAAAAATACCCTAGATTAATTCAGTAGAGTTTTAACATATAACGTGGTAGTTGCGATAAAAGTACGGTAGTGTCTTTTAATAATAACAACATTGAAACAAATCAAAGCGAAAGTTTTCTACTTGCTTTACAGAATATTTAAAAACATATATAGAAGGATCAAGGTGACATTTCATGTATAAAATTCTTCCATCAGAAGTTCTCATATAAATAATTAAAAGAAAAAGTTAAACATAAACGAAAAAATTATCTATTCCTTTACTCAGTTAGATTAGGATATACAATCAGAATCCCTTGATGCAGGTAGCGGTGGTAGTTGTGATGGACCTCCAGTAGATAGTATTCTGCGCTTCATCTTGATTGGGCCCGGAACTTTAGGTGGCGATGATTGAAGCGCTCCGTGAGCAGATCTAGATAATTGAGAAACAGAGTCAAAGCTCTGCTTATCACGTCTCATATACTCAAATATTTCTGATCGAGATTTTTTTGGTGATATATAACGTAATCTAAGTTTCATTCCAGATCTAGATCGACTAGAGGACCGAACACCTTGGTTATCCATTGCGTTCCTGTCAGAGTCCAACATTTTACTTCTGTTACTTGTACCTCGATATGCATTGGCCGCTTCTACACTTCTCTCTCGCAAGTTATTACTACTAGAAGATCTGACAATTCTTTTTGTGGGTGTGTGTTGCAGTAATTTTTGTGCCTTCACCTTCGTAACACGATGTTCATCTTTTATAATCTGAGACTTTTTAGTCGATTTTCTTGTTATTTTACCAAAGGTGCCACTTGAAATCATCGAGTCACTACAGCAACTCACAATAGAACTCTCTGCATTATTTGAAAACTGACCACTTGAAGAATCAAATGAGTTTGTAGGTGAAACATATTTTACATCGAATTGATTTGCTGATTGACGATCAAGAGCAGCACTCGAGTCCAACTTATGTATTATTTCCTCTTCCAGAGGCATTTCTACATTGAAATGAATGGGTTCACTCATTGTCCGGTGAGTACTCAACCTCGCTGGTTCTTCTTCGGGTATTTCCGAGGATCTACGTTCTGGTAGTGTTTTTCTTCTAGCAGAGCGGTCACTGCTCTTCATACTCATCGTTTCATCCTTGCTTGCGGATTTTAATGATTTGATTGCCCTTGCTTTCGATCCACGTTGTTTTCGATCTGATCGAGATTTTCTATCTTGGTCAGACAAAGTTCGTCTTACTCTAGAAGCTTTAGATCGATCGTCTTCACTATGAACCTTATTGATATTCACATTGCAGCAATCAATTTCATTAGGTAGGACTCCACAACTTCCCATGAGATGAAATATGGAAGAAAGAACATTAGGTTCCGACCGTGCTGTAATAGCTGAACCAACACTATGTCTTGATCTCCTTGACCCTAGCGATTTGGAGTGAAGAGACCCATCAAATGATTTCGAGTCATAAGTGGAATGACGAATTTTATGATTTCTCATTCCTTCTACTTCATACACTAAAATGTAAGCTCTTTGGGCCAGCACAACGTTCACCGGGACTTTTTCAACCTGTTCGTCATTAGCACGGTACCACTCCCCATCAGACTTCACATAGGACAGATAATGTCCACTATCACATGAGCGGCCTTGGTGTACCAAGACACTCACAAGTTCGTAAGGTGGTGGTTTACTTCGGTTTGCACGAGACATGAAATCTCCTATTTCAAGACGAAGTGGGAAATCAACTTTTTTATTCAAACGAACAACCCGACCAAAAATGTCATAGTCGAATCGTTTCAAGTGGCATACCAGAATCGTTGGAGCTGTGGCTAGGCGAAGGCCTTTGGTGACTCTTCGTTTCACTCCACACGGTTCACACACTACCATATTATCCGGTGATAAATGTTCTGTGGTGGTAAACCGCTGAAAGGCACCTCTAAGGTCTGTAATTCCATTCCCCTGAATCTCCAGACTGATGTCCATATATCTATCCCTAGTAAGAGAAGAATGTCCACAATGTTGACAAGTGACTGCACTCTCCAAAAGCCCATCAAACAGGGCTGATAATTTACGATTCTGCCCATCCATTACTAAGTTCGATATTAACGCTCTTAAGAATTCATGTGCATCTTCCTGTCTCCCAATACGCAAACAGGGGCTGAGACGACTTACTTGACGTGTTATTTTTCCTGGATCTAGTACGGCAGGTTGTTTGGTGAAATAGGACAAGAGCCCTGTATTTGTAGGCCTTATTCTTGCTGGATCTCCAGTGTAGTATTGACATAAATAGGTAAGTTCCTTGGTGATCCAATGACATGTATCAGACATTACTTGCTTTCTTCGTCTATTTCGATATTTGGAAGATGTTTGATCGTCCGTAGAAAATGAATTCGATGGTTGTAGTTCCTTATTCAAAAGATGAACGTTAGATGCATATCTCTTAAACTCACGAAAACACTTGGGCTCCATTAAGGCTCTCGCCAAAGCTGTACTTAGCAAGCACTGCAGAGCTGCGTTTGCATAGCATGTATTACCCCAATTCTTCAATCCTACAGGAGGATATCGTTTGGGTAGAGGCATGTGTATACTTTCCGCATCAGATACCATAGACATGTTCGATATTAAATGATTAGTACTATCTATATTTCTGGCGACAAAAATGCCACCATCTCCATCGTTGCCAATTCCCATTTGGGATGTTTTCCAATGGACGGATTTCGAGGAGGATTTATACGGAGATGATATATTGATTCTCTCCTTTGATGATGTTATTCGTTCCTTGTATTGAATGTGTGTGATTTCAACTTCGACGTCGACTTCAGAAGCATAAAGATAAGGATGGTGTTTGCGAATGGGTGCCAATATTTCAAACACTCTCGTTCAATTTATTCTTTCAGGAGGGTGATCGCATTCCCTATCTATCTCTAGACATACAAGCTTCAGATAGATGATGTACTTTTTTCTAAAGCAGTAGATTTCAATTTTATTACTTCCTCAGATATGCTTTGCACGTTATACACATTTGTTCTAAAGGATAATTACTTTGAAAAAAACTATCTTGATAGGACTCAAAATTTATTACACATGGTGGGACTTCGAACTGTCTACGATTGCGAAAACAACTTTGGCATTTAATTAGGAAAACTTTGATTTAGATACTTAGTCAGTTTTGAAATTGCGTAATTATTCATTTAAACTTTGGAGTTGCTAAGTCCATGTGCTAACGATACGTTGAGAAAGCTGTTTGTTCGCCAAATAAAAAAACCGCCTCTGCATTTATTTTGAACTGAAAGGAGTTTTCTATGGTCTTGATGAGCCATTTATTTACAAAAAAGTGATTTTATTCTTACATGAGTTTTCCTTAAATAACGTTCCAGTATTTTTATTTGATTATAATCATCAACGTGGAAATTTGAATGATTCTTTGATTCGTATTAGAAACAGACTACGAAAATTTCAATCTCTAAATGTTGCAGTTTTCAAGATCCTATTCGACAAATTATATAATAGAAACGAATGTCAGCTAATTAAAGCTTTCCGAGAGGATTTAGTATAAGAAGTCTTTTTTTGAAAATAGATTGCTCATTAAGTGTGTATCGAGGAAACGCCCATTTAAAAGTTTTTCAAAATGTTCCGGGCAAGATTTTCTTTGTGTACGTAGGGATAGGTAGATTAGATGATTTCCACTTTTTTCATTTTGTTTGAGGATATGAATCAATCGGACTTCAGCGAGTTCTAGATATTGTAGTATGTGACCATCCATTTCACTAATTAAATAATCAGATTAAGCAGCATATAGACAAAGCTCGAACATTTTTGAATATTTTTGATTCAAACCTGGCAAATTTGATGTTTATGCAAGATTGCTAAGAACGCATGATTTTCAGCCAGAACAAAAGTAACCGTTTAGGTAGTCTTGCTTTTTTGAGTTCAGAGGTTCGATTCCTTACAATGATCAAGCTTGTTTTGAAAGTCGTTTTTTTTAATTGTGGAACCAGTACTATACACAAGAAATGTTTACCAGGAGAAAAAGATGGAATTGAAGCAATGGTTGCGCATAATAATCATTGACACGTAAAGCTCTAAAATGAAATGATAAATGAATAATAAAATTATATTTAAGTGCAACAATTTAATGTGGATGCAGGAAAAAAATAGTTTGGAGGCTATATACGTGTCATAACAGATAATGGGTCAATTGTAAGAAGGTTCCCAAGAAACTTATCAAGACAACAAAATGAGTAATCAGAACAATGCTATATCTCTGCAAACGGGCTACAGAAAGAAAGAAAAAGGATCAATTTGGTGGTACTTTGGAGTCTTTGAAAAAGTATGCATCATCTAGATTTTCTCATGATATTGCAAACCTTGACCCACTCTTCAAAGAGCTCAGGAAACTGTGAGCTTGTTGCAAATATTGAAGGTGAATAAATTATGTGCTTATTTTATTATAAATTCAAGTTTGACAAATGAAAATTTGCATTCATATCAAACAAATATTGTTTAAACTGCTCAAACGGATTGATGACAACTTTCAACGCTCTGGGCACCATTGTATTTGTTTGTTATTACATAACTCATAATATAAACAACAAATAAAAGCCAATTTTTCGCATTTACATCTATTTCCCAAATTGTCAACATCGATTGAATAGATCATCGATATTTGATATAGGAAATATGATCTGCCTTGTTTAGTGTATATAAAAATAAAAATAGAAGAGAGGTAGCAATTGTTAGACGAGGTTCGATTTGCTATAAAAACTCTCCCTTGACATTGAGAATTTGTGATCAAAATTCGCTATGATCTCACACTCCCTTATGCAAATCTGAAGCGAGGCTTCCTACCATCCTAACATCCTCTTCCTCAGCTTGACAAACGAGTTCTGAGGGAGAGGCTTGGTAAACAGGTCCCCTTGTTGATCGGATGATGATATTGGGAGTACTTTGATTAACCCCCTTTTGACGAATGAACTAAAATGATGAAACATCTGGTTGATGTGCTTGGTTCTGGGCCTAAGCTTAGGTGATCTGGCCAACTCCAGTGCCCCTGAATTATCCTCGAAGGCCTTGCAGTGAACTCTAGGTGCGGTTGAATATATGTTGAACCCGATTCGTTTCATTTCGTCCAATAGCTGCATCAATGGGATAGCTTCCCGAAGCGATTGGCTTAGAGCTATGTATTCGCATTCGGTGGTGCTTAGTCCTTGCAAGGTCTGTAGCTTCGAGCTCCAAATTATGGGACAATTCGCAAACTTAATGATGTAACCGGTTCTAGACTTGGAAGTGCTTTCGTCGACCTCAGCGGTAGCTTTATTCCAATTTCCAACGAAATCAGCATCGATGTAGACCTCGATGGATGATTCATTATTCGGTTGAATGAAGATGCCTTCATTTTTCGTACCTAAGAGATATTTTCCTATATGTTCAACGGCTTGAGTATGAGATACTTTAGGGTCCTCGCAAAACCGGGCGCATTGGTGCACAGCGTAGCTTAGATCCGGTCTTGTGCTTTTCTCTAGATAGTTTAATTTGCCAATTACTGAACGGTAATGCCAATTTTTATTATGAGAATCTTCCTTTTCAAATCTTTGTAGTATACGCGTAGATGCTGCGGGAGTCGGTCGGGATTTTGAATTCAAATTTGCATGTAGGTCTGTGAAAATCTGTTGAATAAGATGTGGTTGATATAGTTTAATCTTTCCTCCTTCTAGATGGTCGATTTTAACTCCTAAATATTCGTTAACGTCTCCCTTATCCTCTATATCGAAAACGTTGGCGAGTTCACGTACAGCATGATTGATTTTATCAACGGATTTATCTAAGAAAATTCCGTCATCGACATAAGAGAAAAATATGGTGGTACCCCTATAAAACACGCATTCGTCGATGGATGATTGCTTATATCCATGCTTAAGTAAGCCATCCACCATATACAGAAAGAAGGTCCTCCCTGCGTTCCGTTGTCCATATAGATTCTTGCGTAGTTTGAGACAATATGGTTCGGAATTCTGGTTACTTAGTTCGATCCCTATAGGTAGTTTCATGTGTATATGGACGTAGCGTAGGAGCCCTCCCTGTGTGGGCCCTAGCAGCGCGTCATAAAATAATAGATGGTAATTTCCCAAAATAGTTTCATGTGTATATCATGTTCAATTTCAGCTTGCGGGTAAGCTAATACAAAGTCTACTGCCTGGATTTCCATTTATGTATGATCCCTAACGTAAGTAGGAGTCTAATAGTTGGCCAGGTGACTACGGGAGCATATGTATCATAAAAATTGACGGCATATTCTTGTTGCCCCCCATGAACATTCAACCTTGCTTTCCATTTATACACTTTTCTGGTAAGGATGTGTCTTTTCCTTTTCATACTCCACACTGCATCTAACACTTTCTCCTCTTTTGGGACGGATGAGAGTGGGGCCAGTTCCCAATGTCCTCTCTGAATGTGGTCGTTCACTTCTTTGATGACTGCGTGAATGAACTGATCTCTATCATCTTGTTGAAGCGCTTGGTGGAGGTACATGGTGTCAGCATCGGTTTTAGCTAGGTAAGAGATTGGATCATCTCGTTTTTCTTAATCTAAATATTCTCACCATTATTGAATCTAGTGACCGTACCGTTCAAATTGTTTTCTCAGGAGCCTGCTCAGAAAATGAAAGTGTAGACTCAAAGAATACGGATCCATATAGAAGCGAAATGATGGGTTTATATATGGGATTGGTACTTACCAAGATCAT